>Ga0209589_1003079_pt1 | contig 29177 bp, 10 predicted proteins | sample CowpeawhiteBW_FD_187525 | JGI IMG/M metagenome (GOLD analysis project Ga0209589, IMG submission 187525) | Root nodule microbial communities of legume samples collected from California USA - Cow pea white BW (SPAdes) (version 2) | ecosystem: Host-associated > Plants > Roots > Nodule | place: USA...
ATAATTTGGGATTTTATTTGGATTGTATTGAAGTTTATTTAGATTTTAATCGGAATTATAATTTAGTTTTCTTGGGATTGAAGAAAAAAAATTGTGTGTTTTTTTTTTTAATTAAGTGAGCCAGTGAGCCAATCCGTTTAACCCGCCAACCCATGGTGGGTCGAGTCGGGTTCTAATTTTGTTGGCTTGCTAATAAGTGAGTTGGGTTAGGTTGACCCACTAAGTGGCCAACCTGTCGCGGGCCGAGCTGGGTTGGGTCGGGTGACCCGTTTTGACAGCTCTATGTGTATGTGTGTGTGTGTGTGCCGATGTGTGTGTGTGTGTATGTGTGTCTGTGTCTGTGTCTCTATGTGTGTGTGTGTGTATGTTTGTGTATGTGTCTATGTGCGTCAGTGTGTGTGTGTGTGTGTGTGTGTGTATGTGTGTGTGTGTGTCTGTATTTGTGTGTTTGTGTTTGTGTGTGTGTGTGTGACATTATTTCTTTTATTTTTTTTAATTGTGTGTGTGTGCCACTGAGATGACACTATTTCTTTTATTTTTAATGTTTATTAAAGTTAGCATCATTAACACAAAATATGTTTATTACGTCTGACATTTTTGGCTTTTTACGTCTAGGCTAAATCAGACGTAGATTCGATACACATAAATTTTTGTCTGTTAAAATAATATATGTGAATATACATTTGGTGACAGCAAAACAGATGTAAAAATTTATGCTTCTTCGGGCCACGATGCACACTTGTCGGACAACAACTAACTAGATTTATTGACTATCCTCATCGCAACTCAAATGTGAACCATCACCAGATCTACAATCACAATAACTCCTCTATCACACCAGCACCCCCGCAAAACCCACTACATGAGTCATGCTGGAACCCAGCAGCAGATCAAACCTCCACCAGATCTAGTTGTCATCCATGCACCATGCCGAAAACCTTCAAGTTGCACATCAGCATAGAAAATCACGAAACTACAATTCTCCTCTTAGCTGGAGAAAGGCAAAGAGCAACAAAAAAACATATATGCATTGTCGGAGCCGCACAAACTACCTTGCCCAGATCTGCAACACAGTTGAGGCCCTCCAAGGTTCGTGGTGCTCGCAACGTGTTTGGAAGGTGGTATGCAATGTCTTTGCAAGGTGGTTATCAAGTAGGAGAGTTTAATATTAGAAGATGAAAAAACAATAAAACAAACACTAATAGTGGTCAATGTGGTCATGAATGTGTTTATTGGCGTGTTGTGAAGAAGAGACTGAAAATGAAAGTGACTTGAGGAGTTGCATATGAAGGGATTTACGTTTGACCCCTCTAAGTCAAACATAAAATTTGATTTTTATGTCTGATCTCCTTTGGTCAAACTTAAATTAATATCTGACCTCTATGTACTAGACGTAAATTTACATCTAACCAAAGGGGTTAAAAGTAAATTTTGACAAATTATTTACAAACATGTCATCGCACATTTTTACGTTTGAAATTCAATGATTTGACGTAAATCACATGACGTAATAAGCCCATTTTGTGTTAGTGAAATAGGATCATCTTAGTTGACATTAACTAAAATATACATTAAAAATAAACTATGTTAATCTTATTATTTACTTTTAAAATTTAGATTTATTTAAGTTAGCATGACACTAAGTTATGTATTTCGAATTCATATGTATTGGTGAGAAAGAATATACATTGTATACATTACTTTTAATTTAATTGTCCAAATTTAAAGATGACAAATTTTTTCAATCACAATTTTCTTCTCTCACTTTTTATATAAATCTTATTATATTCATTTTCTTCATTTACATTCATAAATTTCCTCAAACTCATATATTTCATCCATCATCTCCTTTACCCATAGTCGTTAAACAAACAACAAAATACACTATGTACAATGAAATTGTGCCTCCAAGACAGTATTGTTAGAGTTGTCAAAATGGATTAAAATCTGTGATTCAACTCGGTCCATCATCGATTTGAACCTGATTGAATTAAAAAAAATAACAAATTTTAGTATAAATAAAAAGTGGACCTAGGCCATTAAAAACTCGATCTATCCGGGTTGAAGTTGTGATAAGTTGAGTTGACTCACTGTCTCACTCTTTACTTACACAATTCAAATAATGCATGGAAGTTACGAAATGATTTTTTTTTTAAACCATTTCATTATTTTAATAAAATTTTAGCTCTTCAATTTCTTTTAAATTATATCATCTAAAAAATCCAATTTGCGATAAAATATTTTAAATTCTTTAAAAAGATGAATTATCTCATTAAAACATTTATCGGTTATCCCTACATAAGATTATCCCCCTCACCGTTCTCAATTCAATTCCCTTACCCATTTGAAAAATTCCCTTTCAAACTTTCTTTGTACATGCAGTAAACTCCATTGATGGTGCTATTTGCACTATAAAAAATTATTTCCCTGCACTAGTCATTGTGATTTAAAAGCTCAATCCAATACTAAATAAAGATGATAATCCAGAATCACAGTAAAACTAGCATTATTTGGATACATGTATTGAAATTGGAACATTGGAAACTTTCCCTTGTCATAGCTTCTACTACTCTACGGATTCATTGTCAATGGATTTTACCCTACCACGCACAAAGTTAATCCATAATCCCTAGCTGAGTTGGTGTATTCTCCAATCCCTAAATACAAGTACTTGCTTCCTCTCACCTTCAATAAAAGTTGTAATTCGAAAGATTGGTTTAGGGATAATTAAAGGGGTTTGAAATCATTTGGGTGCAGTGTGTTTGGAGGTAGTAGTCTTAGGAGGTGGTCTTGTTGTATGAATAAGAACATTCTGAATGGTTATGCGCACACTGCTTGAAGTTCTGGACTTGCTACTCTCAGATGGTGGCCTTGTTGTGGGAGCAAGAACATCCTGAATTCGCTTTTGGAAGCTCATCGTACAATGGCTAAGAAATCCAAATCGGTGTTGGTTTTATGTATGAATCCGCAAACTCTCGTTAATGTCGATAAAACATAGCAATGCAGGTTTCTTTATAAGGAACCGTGCCTTCGTGTACAGCATTCATTTAATGCATGGAAATTACGTAAGAAATGGAAATGGTAATTGTTGTTAGAAATACTACATGGATTTATAGGATTTATAGGTTTTTGACTGTTTCGATGCACCTAATAATTAATATATCGTTTAAGAGTCGAAATCCGGCGCAGTTTAAATACTTTTTCTTTCTATTTTTTGAGACAATTGTTGATCGGATATGTAAAGTAATATATACGTAAATTTATGCACAGTAATTTGTGTGAGAGATATATGTAGTTTGTGGCAGAAGCTGAACCTGCATGAATTGGCGCCATGAACTCTTCCAACCTTGCCATTTTTTCTTGTAAGTGCCTTCGTAAACACGTTGCAGTTTCTGATGTGCAGAAGTAAATGACAAAGCAGGTGACTTTTTCTCTCTGTGTGTTTCACATTAGAGAAAAAAAGAGCTAAAAGAATTAACTAAATATTAATAATATGAAGTTGTTATTATATTACATTTTACTCACATAAGTTATTTTATTTTGTGTTTAAATTTGAAATAATGTTTCTGATTTCACATATTTAAAGCTTAAAAGGGGAAATTATTTTTTTTAATTGTCCTACAAATTTAGTTTCCATTCTCCTTAATTTCCACTTATTTAAATTACACAACATAATTAATTCATCATTTTCGTTTCGTTTCTTTTCTTTCTAAATACACTCAACCAACCTATGTAATAGATTGCTTTTAGGTACATGACCATTTACAAAAAAACTCAACCTGGTCAAAACTGTAAGGCATTTTGAAACGTACAAAGCAAAATGAAATTCCTAATAACACATTTTCTTAGTTATATTATATTATAAATTGAAATGTATAATTTATCTCACATTTTCTATTTTATTTTTGACTTAATTAGACTTTTGGTCTCTTACTTTATATACGAGGTTCATTTTGGTTCTTTTATTTTTTCAATATCCAGTTCACGTAGTATCCTAACAATTGGTCAAACGAATACTCTCTTCATCATTCCACATATATTTTTTTAGTTGATTTTTTTTATTTAATCCTTTCAATCATTATTTATTTCAATTTCTAACCTAAATTTTGTCTTTATTAAAAATTTATAGCATAATTTTGTAAAATATTTATCGATTATGCATTTTAATTATATATAAGAAGGAAACATTAGTTATATATAGAAGATAGGGTTAAGTATGTTTTTAGTGCCTGAACTTTGGTTCAAAATTGGAATTCGTTCCTGGTCGAAACTTTGATAAATTTTGGTCCCTAAACTTTAAAAATGAATGAATATAGTCCTTTTAACCCAATTTTGTTAAATTTTTTAGGTTTCGAACAGATTTCCCAGTAAATATTGGAGTTGTTTACGCCGTTTGACACATTCTCGGCTCAATATTTACTGAGAAATGTATTCGAAACCTAAAAAAAAGTTAACAAAATTGGGTTAAAAAGACTATATTCATTCATTTTTAAAGTTTAGATACCAAAATTTATCAAAATTTCGACTAAAGACGAATTCCAATTTTGAATCAAAATTCAGAGACTAAAAACGTACTTAACCCTATAAAATACTAAAAAATAGTAATAATTCAACTAAAGCGGAGTGGGTGTGTAAGATTAACGACGCGGTCACTCCTAACAGATTAAATGTCTTCCCGCATTCGCGTAAATTATATCGGAATTATTGTAAAAATTACACTCAATTTCTTTCTTGTGTCGTAAGTTATCTCGACTTTGATGTCATTTCTTTAACGACTAACTAATGTTTTAGTCTGCGTATAAAATAGAATGAATAAGCCTTCAATATATTCTAAGTCAATATTAATTTTTTTAGTTTGTCTCCTTTTGTTATTTTCAAATTTTTAATATTTTTAATTCTTATTGTTAATTTAGTATTAAGAATATAAAATATAAATTAAGATTATATACTTTTAATTTAATAATACAATTAAATATTTTATTTAGCATTTAATAGAAAATAAAACATAAATTTCAACTATTTAAGGAATTGTTTTTAGATTTTTTTTTTCTTTAAATTAATTTTTTTTAAATACTTTGCTTGACGAATTAATCAAGTGTTGAAATTTTTTAGTTTATTAAAATACCTATTTTCATCCAAATATTTAATTTCCTACATCATTTTATTAATATATATATATATATTAATGTAGAATCAACTAAAAGGTTTTTTAAGATAAAAATATTACTTGAAGATCAATGGCACTACAAATTGATTTGATAATCTTATATATTAGAAATGATACTTAGAAATTGGTTTCATAATTTTATTATTAGTAATTATTTTAATTCTTAAAAGCTTCTAAGAACGGGATCATATCATTCGTAAGTGTTATTCGAATTCATCTTAATATTAATAAAAAAAATTCAAATTAACAACATATAATTATTTGTACAAAAATATTAAATTTTTCAAATGATATGAGTATATAAATATTACGGTTATTACATTTTTTTTATATATTTTGTTCACTTAATTATGATACATATATTTGAAGTTAGTTTCAAATTTTCATTTTCAGACGAGTACATAACACTTTTTAAATTTCTAAAGCGCATTACATTGTTCTGTTAAGAGAAATTGGACAAATTAGAGCATAAGAGTTTATGCAAGTGTTTTTTACTTAAAGATTCTCATGTGTCATCAACTTTTCTTCTTCAAGATGTTTTTAATTTATAGAAATCTTGAGAAAAGTAATTAAGTATTAAAATGTGTAAGGTCCACTTATTTTCTGTCCTAATGTTTCAAATACTTTTAGTCATTTTACAGTGTTAAAATGTATAAGGTCCACTTATTTTTTGTCCTAATGTACAAGGGTCTATCCTAATCTATTGGGCTTAAGACTGGCCTATAGGGTGTTCAAAATCCCTAAACCAGTCTTAACCCTCTTATTCTGCCCACTTTTAGGAAAAAAAACACATTTCTTGAAGGCAAGAGATGAGAGATACCTCATTTGAAATCCACAAGGGATAAACACCTCCTTTCAGTCACACAAATGATGAAGACACCTCTCTTGTGTCACACAAGAGATGAACACTTTCTCTGAATCACACAAAAGATTAACAACTCTTCCTAGCAACAATACTCAATCATACAAGAACTCATTTGGTGAAAGTTATCTCTCTACCCACACTAGGTTTTTCAAAGCATTCTCATAGAGAGTTATCAAGAACTCTGACTTCTCTAACTTTTATATTTACAAATAAAAGGCTATCACTTGATTTATAAAAGTCGTTTTCGAAATTAGGTCAAGAAGCTGAAAAGTCAAGTCACAACTGCCTCTATCTTGAGTTTCTTAGTGTGTTGCTGCTTGGGATTTATCTTTTGACTTATGACCTTACATTTACTATCTTAAATGACATACACAAATTACATGGATTCAACAACCCAAATTCTAACACTTTAAAATAACTCTTGATTTCAAGCATTCTTTAACTCTTCAACATTTCTCCATGAATCATCATTAAATTTTCTCACTTCTCCATAAGTCATCATAAAAAACTCTTTAATGAAGTAAGATGTCTATCTTCGTCTTTTGTCAACACTTGGGGCTTCAATTTCTTATATATTTCCCCTAATCTCTAACATATTTTCTAACCAAAAGTAGAAGAAACACTTAACAAGAGAAATGAAGAAAGGTCGAAACACATAATCAGTAGGTTTGTACCTTTGTCCACTGAGATGAGTTCAGTGCAAATGACTGTCAATGCGAATTGTAACCTACTATGAATCACTCCAAGATGGTAATCTATTACGAATCAAAACACTCAAAGAAATTATGTTAAGTTTTATCCAACCAAATGGTAACTTAGCACCTTAGAAAAATCAAAACGCTTCAAGATAAAATCCTTAAATCAATTTTTTTTCTTAAACTTATCGATCACTAGACGAAGCTTCAAATGCGACAGATCAACAACGAGATTGATTGAAGTCAAGCTTGAAATGTAAGGGACGAAAAGTGAACCCAAGAATTTAAAATATGAGGGATGAAACATTGGGAACGAGAAGTCGAAATGAAGGTGGAAAAGATTAAGTATTGGGAAAGTAACTTCGAGAAAATTCGAGCCCAAAAAAAATTTTATGGTTTCAATTTATTAAAATTTGAGAAATAAAACCATCATATTTTACATTACATTATATTTTACATGTAAAATATGACGGTTCTCTAACTTCAACAAATGACAGTTAAAATTGTCGAAATTTACATGTGAAATGTAATAATTTAAAAAAGGTTGGATTAGATTGTAAAAGGTGGAGATTTTAAATAACTGCACAGTTTACATAATTTTTTGTAGTGTATTAGCAAATCCCATCACAAAAATATTTAGTTGCAATTGGATGAAAAAAAAAAGCACTTCTGGTGATACAAATTTAAAATTATAAAGAAACTGTGAGGAAAAAAAAGAAGAGGGTGATATTGTGAAGTGGGGTCTATTGATTAACGTAGGCGACTGAGTCTCTTACGTTAATGGGCGAAGGGTTTTCGGGCGAAGGTCAAAATGATTTCATACCATTTTCTTACACAGATTTTTCCATTTATGTTTTTTCTATTCGTTGTTAATTCCATTCCATCACAACACCATCTCATGTACTAAAAGTAATGATTCTAACCATTTTGATATTGTTGCGATATCTATCACAATGAAATAATATCATACGTCTATCTATTATTATTGTTTTATACTAATTCTATAATTGTTATATGTATGTAGTATATTATTGATATAAAATCGCGGAATAAAAAATAAAGAATATAGAATGAAAACATGTAAGTGTTTTAAGTGAATATTAGGTCAACAAAATGAAATACAAAAAATTAACAAGATAAATACTATTTTTCAAGAAATATATGAAAGAAAATATTTTTAAGAGAAAAAAAATCAAATATTTTGTAAAAAAGGTATAATTACTTATCTGGTCTCCTAATTTTTTTTGTTTAGTCCAATTTGGTCTCCATATTTTTTGTTGGTTCAATTTAGTACCCAATTATTTAAAAGGGTTCAATTTGGTTCTCTCCATTAAGTTGAAGTTAACACCGTGTCCGTACATAACACGTGTCAAGCTCGGGAGTTTTTTAATTTTTTTTAATTAGAATTTTTTTTTCTAAAAGTTAATAATTTGCCACGTGTTAGGTTACTGTCGTGCCATGTGACATTTTACTATTATGACACGTGGCAGTAATAAAACTTGTTTTTAATTTAGTCCTCTATTAAAATTTTTGGTTCAATTTATTACCTCAATTCTTTCAAATGATCTAATTTTGTTCTTTCCAATTTGATACTAAATTAGTAAATAAGTTTAATTATAACTTATATATACATATTAAAATACTACACCTAAAATTTCAAATTATTTTATTTTTTACAAGTGTAAAAATTTTAAAGTAAAAAATTATAAAGGAAAAAATGTAAAAAATAAAATTATATGAATATTTAATTTTATTTTCTATATTATTTATTTTTGATTTTTAATTATATGCTTTTATGATATCTAATTGCTTAATTGTTTAATAAAATAAAATTTAGAAAAATATATGTTTGCTTTTATTTCTTAAATAATATTATTTAAAAAATAATATATATTTATTGATAATACAAATTGTTGACATTTTCATATAAAAAAATTGTCATATAATAATTTTGTCCTACAATGTAAGACTCAGGAAATTCATATAATTAATAATTAATAAAGTATAAGAAATGAGGGGTTGAGACTACCTTAAGGGATTTCTTTGATAAACCTTAGACAAGAAACAATGTTAACCTAAGTGGTTTAGAGCACTTCATTATGTTGAGGGGATTTGGGTTCAAGTCTTGAGCATGTCATTAGTAGACTTATTTAATTCTGAGGCGTCAGTTAGGTGCAGTAACCAAGAGTAATGGTCATTAAACTTTAAAATTTAAACTAATTTCGTTTTCCTTTTATTTTTAGGGAGTTGAAGAGGATCATTTTAATTACATTTGGAGCAAGGAAATCAAGTAAAGGGAGTTGTCCATATATGTTTAATTGTGTTTTTATCATTTTGAAATGATCCCAAGGCTTGAATGATGAGTTCCCTTTCACTTCGCGTTAAATTTTCGTAAAATTCTGGGTAATCTGATAGAAATTGCCTGGCGGCTAAGAATGCTCCGCCAGGCGACGCAACTTTTCTTTGTGTTTTCTGGGTTCTGTGTTGAACCGTCGGGCGGTAGTGAGGAACCGCCATGCGGTGTGCACTGGAACTGCATAATTTGTTGCATTTTGATGCTTCTGTGAAATTGTGTGGTCTGCTAAAATTATACGATAATAATAATAGGTTCCTTGGTCTGATTGGATGATAATGAGTTTGTGAGTGCAGATGGGATGCGTATGGGGTTGGGTATAAATGCAAGTTTACTATGGGTTAAGTTCAATTGATAAATATGATGTACATGACTCGGCAATATGTTAATAATAAGCATCAATTAGATTGTATAAAATGATCATTGCGTGTTAAATGTGTGAATTAATATGGTTGAATCGGTGATGGAATGTGGATTCGGGAATTAGGGATTTTAGAGCTCTCTCTGCGGGTGCGAGGAAAAGTGGAGATTTTTCAGGTTCCTGACGCACCGCCTGAAATGAAAGTAATGTCATGTAGAGAGGTGAGGTAATGATATTATTGGGATACTGGTTGTAGTATCATATGCATAAGTAGGGGATTGATCCTTGTGTGCTTAACTCCAAACGTAAATTTATAAGTACTTGCTTTGGTTGATGTTCGATGATTTAATGATTGTAGTATTGGGAATACCTGAAATTTGTGATCTGGATGTAAGACTGAATGATTGAATGTGTTTGGAAATCCTTGGAAGTGCCTAAACCAGTAGAAGAGTGATTTTACTGGTGTGGCACCTGGCAGTAGGAGAAGCTCCGCCAGGCGATGAGCCACGAATTAGAGAATTTCTGTGAGGGTGGCGCCCGACGGTAAGAGGACACCGCCAGGCGGTCTAGAGCTTGTTCGCCTGGCGGCGCTTGGGAAGCGCCAGGCGAAAGCGCAGAGGCAGGGGTCCTTTGCAGATGAGCTTGCATTGACGTTTTCCTTTTTTTTGATAATTTGGTCAGGGATATGCTGGATTAGTTACGAGTAGGGAGGTTCGTAACGGAGTTGTGAGATGCGTGATTGATGCGGGCGGGGAGGTCCGTATCTATTGTACTCTTGTGTGGGGATACGAGCGGGTAGGTTCGTATGTTCCGTACTCACACTTAAGGCTACTATGAGCGGGGAGGTTCATAGTAGGTGTTCACGCATGTTGGACTATGAGCGGGCAGGTTTGTAGAGTTAGACTACGGGCGGGGAGGTCCGTAGAGTTGGACCACGAGTGGGTAGGTTCCTGGGAGCATGATAATCCCTAAGGACCAAGGTTGTGAATGGATCTTTCTCATATAGGTTATGAGATTGGGGGTATATTGTTATAAAAAGGTCAATAAACTAAAATTGGCTAAGTTAGATTGGGTGGGGGTCAATTCTTATTATCTTATTATTTGTATTATTTTTCTTTTTCAGCTCACCCTTCTTGTTTGTGTGATTGTGTTTAGCGATGATCACGTAACTTGTTACGTGGGAGCAAATGTGACTTCAGGTGAGAATGCTGATGCATAGCGACGGAGCGGGGGCTTACGATGGGAGATTTTTCCTTATATTTCATTTTCATGCATTTTGTAATAGACATTATGATGTTTTTTTTTTTTTCTATTATGAACTTGTAATAAAGGTGAAGTATTATGATTGGATTATCGCGAGAAAAGTTTCAAATTTTCCCGCGCTTGGGAACTTTATATAATGTTTGGATTTCCAAAAGAAATTTCATGATTTATGCTTTATCTAGTAATATCCATATGGGGTGTTACATACAAAATATTGTTAAAAAAAATTACATTTATATTTTTTTATTTTAAATTATAATATAAATATTTTTGTTGTTCAATATTTTTCATATTTTTTTAGTATGTAAAAGTTAAACACATATTATTTAATATATAAAAAAACTATCATTAATAATATGCAAATAAAAATTGGTATAAGATTTTGAACAATTATATTTGTAACACCCCACTTAATTTATAATCATGATTAAAGGAAGTGTCACACAGGATAATACAGAAACACAGTCCAGGAGTTTAAACACTACTCCATACAATAACCAAGGCACACAACTATGCCACAACTAAACCAGATACAATGTTCATCAGTAATCAAAATAGGAAATTAAAAGACAGAATAATACATGGGCCATAGCCCCAAAAAAGAAAGTCCAAAGAGTAGAATCCAGCCCAGATGGCTAAGCAGCAGAATCATCTCTTCCTTGTTGACCTTGAGTACCTCTCACATCTGCTCTCATCAATAAATTGATGATCATCGCAAAAGTAGAAGAACATCATACAAAGCAATCAAACAAACAAAGGGTAAGCTAGAGTAGAAACAATTTATCAAGTAATCACATGCTATTACACAATCCAAACAGTATTCATCAACCAATCATGTTATGACTTCTCAAGCAATACACTAGACTCAGACTCGACTCATCCAGATTACATATAATCTGGTCGGATTCAGCGGATGCTTGCACTTGTGGTGGATTACCCTCCTCACCCCCGAGCTGCTCAGCCCCAAGCTAATTGTTACAAGTGTTACAATGTTTCAATCCCACACACACAAGGTTAGCCCTTAATGAGTTTCAGGCCTCTTGCTACTCTCACCACAGGAGTCAGTCTGCTCTAAGTGAGACTAATTGACTCCTTAGGGTGTCAGGATGCAACCTTACCTTGAATCTTTTCCAAATTATATAGATGGGGCACCACCATGAATCCCCACTAACAGGGGTCATGGAATTACGTCCCGACCACTAAAGGAAGTTTCACCTAGAGACTCGTGGATTTACGTACTGACAACATACCAATCACATTCCAAACAAACAAATAATATTGATCATGCATTTAACACCTCACGCCATCCTTTGTAACCCATCCTCATTCATATTCCATGTTGATTTCATACCATCCCATTCTTCCCAATTCGGGGATATAGAATTTCACCTCATACCAATACCTTGCCATCAATGTAACATTATTGTTCATACCGAATTCATGACCACATATATAACCAACCATTTCATTGAAATTGCATGCCAAGATTTATCCAAGTTCATCATTCACAATCCATGAATCACATCGCTCATGCAAATTCATTCATCTTATACTTTATAAATGCATATCAAGACATACACATATCACAAATAGTATTCATCCCAAATAAATGAGTGCCAACATTTAAGTACCTGCAATTCCATACAACCAAGCACAACCCACAACCATAATTCTTACACCAAAATTTCTAAGAAAATTTATTATCACAAAACCAAAATCATTGCAGTAATGCGTGACACATTTCTCAAGCTCCAGACATCTAATCGATGATCCAACCGATCAAACCATAAAATAGCATGTTATGAACCAAATTTCAAAATTTGAGCTCAATCCAACGGTTAATGAGTTAGAAAAGTCAATTTCACTAAAACTGTGCATATCAGAAAAATACACAGTCGCCCAACGACCAAGTCAACTCGCCCAACGACTGTTCGACGAATATAGAATACGAGAAATAACGTCAAATATCACAGTTTCATGAATATTTGAACCCCTAACTCAGAAATATACCAAAAACTAACGTTTTCCCCAATCTTTTCTCATATTTCACAAAATATTAATCACATGAAATAGAAATAACGTGAAACCCTAGCTTCCCTTACTTGGAAATAAGCTAGCGGAAAGTTCCGACACTTAAGCGAATGAGCACTACAACTCCAGGAGCAAGTTTAAGAGGTGAGCGGAAGAAAGAGGTTGAACTCAGTTGAACTTGGATAGATCCCAAACCCTAGCAAAGCGTTCTGTTGAGAAAGAAAGAGTGTGAGGGAACTGTGTTTGCAAGAATGTAGCAGTGAGAGGGGGTTTGGCTGCCTTAGGGGTCTTGGATACCCTATGGGCCAGTCCTTAGGCTCATTAGATTAGGGGCAGCCCTTTAAAATTATGGCAGAATAAAAAAAAAAAGAGGGTTTTACATTCTCCCCAACAACAAAAATTTTCGTCCTCGAAAATTCACCATGGGATAGGAAGAAAACTACATTTTCCTCATGTCCTCCGACAACCACCGCCTAGACATGACAGGTTTGATGACCCCAACACCTATAGCCACTAGAAACTTTGCCTTTGTGTTATGCGATATGTGTTCAACAGTGTAGATTGGTTTAGTCACTACACTTGAACTAACTTTCAACTTGCAACCTTAACACTGGAATGCTCCTTTATACCTGCCCAACTAACTTGTATCTAATATACTGACTCATCCACCATATGCTCTCCATTATCTCTCAGATCACTGTAAGTCTCAAACTAAAGCATGTTCGTTATCAGTTCCCGTCACTTTGTTCACTCCTTTATGCATCACTCCACTGACTTGATCACGATTGAGTTCTAGCCTATTGCCTCACCATCAACACTCTTGACCACTTTTATGCATAACGACACTCATAACATCTTACCTCCTTCACTGACTTCAACCAATGGTAACAAGGTCCACAACCAAGTCATTCCATTTCTAAATTAAACTTTCCCTTATTACAACCACCAATTTCATTTCGGCATCTCACCTTCATTTCTGATCTACTAACTTGTAATCATCCTCCCACAAAAGCCTTAGAACCATGTTTTTCCTCGACTTGAAATTTCTAGTGTGATTTATGCCTATCAACTCTAAGATACTTCTCAAACTAAGATTTTTTTTTAATTGCTTTTTCCCCAACCTTGTTGAGAGACTTACTAGTTCTAGTCAGATGACTAGACCAATGAAATCTCTTCACATCTTCCCCTCCCAACTCAGACACTCACTTCTCCACCAACTCCTTACTCTCACCTCGTCAAACCTAGATCTTGAGTTCCCTTCTTTGGCTAAGCACCTACCCTTACTTCCTTACTTTCAGGTTGGCACCCTAACTTGAAATCATAACTTAAACTATCTCCTATTTCTCTTGCCCAACTTTCTCTGAGTAATTCCATATTTCCAACTCTAAATGATCATCGAACATCCTTACTTAATACTCATAAGAACGACAATTTTGTTGTCTATGAAGAACTGGTTGTCGTAGTAATCACTAGGTCATGGGTAAGATAGTTCTTTTCACGCACCTCTTACCCTTCACAGATATCACTTCCGACCATCCCGTTGTGCCACTTTGATCAACACACAAGTCACTCCTTCGTTCACTCAAAATTATGCTCCTTTCATATCTATCGTGACAAAGAGACAATCATCGTTGAGAAACCTTCCTCCAAAACCTCTATGGAACTTGCAAAACCCTCTAGATTCACCTTTTTATAGTCTTAACATCCCATTTTCTCAACATCGTATCCATCCTTTTTAAACCATATGTCTTACTCACTACAAGCTTTGTCAATACCCTCCTCACACATTCTAAAGACTCTGTTCATACTTGGAAACTTGTCGCTAAGCCTTGATCATGCCGCTACCCTGTTTGAAATTCTTTACCTTCATCATGTTTCCACTCTTTACAACCATAGGTTCGAAAAGCCAATCTTCCATTATCCAACGTTTACCCTTGAACAGTCTATCCTACCACTACCTCTCCTCTAAGCTTCACCAAACTTGCAATCATCCTTGTGGTTATACTTAGTATAAGCCACTACTTCTCCAACATCTCCTCCACTTCCGTATTTACTTCAAATTCACAGTAGTAACCATTCCATTAGGAACTATTGTCACAGGTTCTTCCTCAGACACCAATGCAGAAGTGAACTCCACCACACCAAGGTCAAAACTCTAGTACTTGTTTCAGAACACGTCTATAATCTGAATCTTAGTCCAAGCATCACTTTGTAAGGTGCATCTCTAGAGGAGATTATTCGTGCTAACCACTTTAGCATCAACCATTGTAGACACCATGTCAACCACTCAAAACTTTTCTTTCCACTCCCTCCATCATTGTGCTCCGACATCAATTTGGTTGCCCTTTCATACAAGAATAACCTTTAAAGGTGTGCCCCTCCTTCTAGTACGTGAAATCTTCCACTTTATACCCAAGGTCAAATGTCCTACTCATGGGAACTACTTTTCCTTGAAACATCCCACTATTAGTTTGAAAAGACCCATCCTCACATGCTGATTATTAATCCTAGTATGAATCCCTTATGCCACTTCTTCCCTAACCATAAATTGTTCTTTCCCCCACTTAGGAACGTCATCTTTCCTGACTGATCAGTGAACCCTTATCCATCTCAGCCTCTCACTAGAGGTTTGCCATCTTTTCGCACTTCACGGTCTCCTCCTTTCTTAGCTTTCTGGTTGCCAAGCAATCTCTCCACTTTTTGCAATCTAAAATTTGCCAATTGTTCCTCTTCCACTACTCCAAGAAGCACTGGGTGTGACCATATGACTATATTCAATGACACTTCTCCTAACACTGTATGCATTTGCATGACTCTGAACTTCAACATTATCGGGATGTAGAATCAGGTTGACTTTCCTCAAACGATGTGGCACTTGCATGCACTGATACCTTTCAGTGCTCTAAATCTTTGAATTCAGCTTCTTTTAGAAAACTTGTAGTATTTGTTTCTGAGAGTCTATCCTTAAGGTTCCCTCGGACCAAACGTTATTTTGTGGACTCTAGAATCTCCTCCGGTTTATTAACCTAAAACTTAGCTTTCCTTGCTCAATTATATACATCATACATTAACTTCCTATCTCTGAGGCAAGACGTTGTCTCAAAGACCCCATCCAACACTTGTAAAGGTGAGCATACCAAGTTGACATTCAATCTGCATTCCCTTATCTCCGTAGACATTAGACACAACGCACAAAGGCGCAACAAGGCAAACTACTTCATACAAAGCAACACTTTATCACTTACACACAACCAACCTTTTGTCTGTCACCCTTCTTTCCCCAAACTATTAGAATTAAGAAAGGAAAACAACCTTTAATCTAGTCATGAGTGTGCACCCTCATTACTTTATCAAGGTGTTTTATGTTCTTAAAACTTTTGGTTTCACTGACAAACTCAACTAGACATGACTACTTACGCCCACGAGGCATGACAAACCCACACCCTCAGGTCATCCTAGAAATTGGTATAAGATTTTGAACAATTATATTTATAACACCCCACTTAATTTATAATCATGATTAAAGGAAGTGTCACACAGGATAATACAGAAACACAGTCCAGAAGTTTAAACACTACTCCATACAATAAACAAGGCACACAACTATGCCACAACTAAACCAGATACAATGTTCATCAGTAATCAAAATAGAAATTAAAAGACGGACTAGTACATGGGTCATAGCCCCAAAAAAGAAAGTCCAAAGAGTAGAATCCAGCCCAGATGGCTAAGCAGCGGAATCATCTCTTCCTTGTTGACCTTGAGTACCTCTCACATTTGTTCACATCAATAAATTGATGATCATCACAAAAGTAGAAGAACAACATACAAAGCAATCAAACAAACAAAGGGTAAGCTAGAGTAGAAACAGTTTATCAAGTAATCACATGCTATTACACAATCCAAACAATATTCATCAACCAATCATGTTATGACTTCTCAAGCAATACACTAGACTCAGACTCGACTCATCCAGATTACATATAATCTGGTCGGATTCAGCGGATGCTTGCACTTGTGGTGGATTACCCTCCTCACCCCCGAGCTGCTCAGCCCCGAGCTAAGTGTTACAAGTGTTACAATGTTTCAATCCCACACACACAAGGTTAGCCCTTAATGAGTTTCAGGCCTCCTGCTACTCTCACCACAAGAGTCAGTCTGCTCTAAGTGAGACTAATTGACTCCTTAGAGTGTCAGGATGCAACCTTACCTTGAATCCTTACCAAATTATATAGATGGGGTACCACCATGAATCCCCACTAACAAGGGTCATGGAATTATGTCCCGACCACTAAAGCACGACCAGGAAGTCTCACCTAGAGACTCGTGGATTTACGTACTGACAAGATACCAATCATATTTCTCAAGCTACAGAATCTAATCGACGATCCAACCGTTCAAACCATAAAATAGCATGTTATGAACCAAATTTCAAAATTTGAGCTCAATCCAACGGTTAATGAGTTGGGAAAGTCAATTTTACTAAAACTGCGAATATTAGAAAAATACACAGTCGCCTAGCGACCACGTCAACTCGCCTAGCGACCACGTCAACTCGCCCAGCGATTGTTCGACGCATCCAGAATACGAGAAATAACGTCAAATATCACAATTTCATGAATATTTGAACCCCTAACTCAGAAATATACCAAAAACTAACGTTTTCTCCAATCTTTTCTCATATTTCACAAAACATTAATCGCATAAAATAAAAATAACGTGAAATCCTAGCTTCCCTTACCTGGAAATAAGCTAGCGAAAAGTTTCGACACTTAAGCCAATGAGCACTACAGCTCCAGGAGCAGGTTTAAGAGGTGAGCAGAAGAAAGAGGTTGAACTCAGTTGAACTTGGATAGATCTCAAACCCTAGCAGAACGTTCTGTTGAGAAAGAGAGAGTGTGAGGGAACTGTGTTTGCAAGAATGCAGCAGTGAGAAGGGGTTTGGCTGCCTTAGGGGCCTTGGACACCCTATGGGTCAGCTCTTAGGCCCATTAGATTAGGGGCAACTCTTTAAAATTATGACAGAATAAAAAAGAGGGTTTTATAATATTTGTATAGAAAAAGTTAAAACATTATAATTAATATTATAATTAATAGTTCATTTCAAAGGTTAAAAATATATATTCGTAATAAAAGAATCACAAAATTTTATAATTTTTTTTTATATTCTTTGCAATAGTAAAAAAAATATTTTTTATAACGATTTTTTATATTAGTTGTAATTAACCATGTATAAAAAGTAGTATGGTGATATAACTATAGATAATGTAACAGATTCTATACAGGTTGGAGTAGAACAAAACACTTTTTTATATTGATTAAACCTACAACTTATATATAAAGTGATATGGTAACACTTTTGTAATATTGTAGAAGATTTTGTATACCGATTGTAGTTATAATCAGTATAGAAAGTAGTTTATTTTTTTATTTGCAAACACATGAACAAAGGGTGTTTAGGGTTTCTTCCTACCCACTTTTTCTCGACCAAACACTCACACCTCACCTCTTCACTTCCCTTTTTTCTTCACCTAGCCTTTTCTCACCCAATCACACATCTTCATCCAAAGAACCAATCATCTCATCCTCCCAACATTTTAACCGCCATCCCCTTGCCACTATATTGTGGAGCTACCACCACATTTGTTTGTCTCCACGAACAGTGTAGTTGCAATGTTTGGTGATTCACATGATTATGTTGATGGTTGAGTTGAGTTAGCTTGGACTGAGTTGGCTCAAGCTAAAGGTTGAGCACTGGACCTAGTTGAAGGTCGAAATGAGTCAACCTAGGCTAAAGGTCAAGCCTAGTGAGCCTAGATCGAATGTACTAGAGTTGATCTAGATAGAAAGTTGAGACAAATCGTTCTGGATTGACGGTCGAACTAACTTAACTTAAACTCAAGGATAAAGTTGAATTTGTCTTAAAATATAAATTAAATTACTTTATCCAAACATGAAAACTGAAATCTAAGATATTTTAATCACTCAATCAAAATAAACTAAAAAATCCAATTATAAATAATTTAAATACTATATATTTTAATTTTTTAAAATTATTGAAATTTCTCGTACGAATCTTGAGCTAATCTATCATAGGTTAACTTATTCCAAAAAACAAACAAATAATTTAATTGATAATTAATATATCTAATTAAATAAATTAAAATAAATGTTATCTTTACATATTAAATTATTCTATTATAATTAATAATTAAATTTAATTTGTAAACAATAATAATTTAAATTTTGATGTTATTGTATATTTACATCATTTCAATAATATAGTATAAAGAAGTAAATTTTTAATTTTTATGTTATTTTTATTTTTAATTAAAAAAAAGTGAATTAATTGTCTGAAAGTAGCAATCTAACTTAACCAAATCCTGGTGGTCTTACGGATCAGCAAACTTTGACTATTTTTGTAAGACACCGGAAGAGAAGTTGGTAAGTGGGTGCGAAGATAAAGGAAAGAGGAGTTAAATTGAAAAATTTTATATGGAAAGAAATATACAAAACAAATTAAAAACTTGAAAAATAATTACGCGCGCGTTAGGCATGTTTCCCAACGACTTCGAACGAAATCGTAGGTTGTTATGACAAAATTACCCTTCCTTATTTCGGGAAATTACACCCAGCCCTGCTCAAGACACACTTTCCGTTCCATTTTCTCGTTAGAGTTGATTTCTGCAATTTCCCATCCGTTTTCTATTTCGTGAGCTCTTTCTCTTTCATCACTTCTTTTTTCTCTCTTTCTCTTTCTCGGGATTTCCTCCCAAGGCCATCTCTTACATTAGGGTTTTCTATTTTTTTTTCTTTTATCTCATTGCATGGAAGCTGTTTGGTGGAATTAGACTATAGAAATTATTAATCAATCAATTGCTGCAACGAACGGTGAAATTTGTTCACTAACTCTTTGAAGATTTTATTGAAGCACTTAATTTTTCACCATGCGTGTTTCAGGATCAAAAGGTCTAGTTAGTCACGCGATTTTGGTTGTTGTGGAAGTGGAAGCGTAACAACGATGAATAGAACTGGGAAACTCAAATCGTCGAGTTCTGAATTGGACCTTGATCGGCCAAACATTGAGGATTACCTACCCTCTGGATCCAGTGTTCAACACGAACGGCATGGGAAACTCAGCCTGTATATGCCTCCGCTATTTTCTTTTTCGTTTTCATATCTTGCTTTTACTGTTGTTTAGATGATCAAAGATGAGGGGCACTGAAATTAAGTTCTCCTGATTTAAAGCTGTCCTTTTAAGTTTTTCTTCCTCGGGTTTTCCGAAATCTCGTGGCAATGAAATATCAAGATATACAACTTCTGTTTTCAGGTGTGATTTGCTCGACATTTCACCTAGTCTGTCTGAGGCAGCAGGTGCCATTGTAGATGTGAGCTTTTGACCTTATCATTCATATGCTGTTCTTCTGCTTTGTGGTTTTGGTATGTCAATTATTATCTTTTGGAAAATTGCTGATGATGGAATAGTTATGGAGAGAATTTAACGTCAAACATGATGAGTTCAACATTTTCTAAACCTAAATTCTGACCTGCTGTAATAGACCGTCTCCCAATGTTGTCAAAATTGAGGTCCTGCCAAGAATCAGGAAGGTAATGGATGGCCGGAAATTGCAGGATCATAACATGGATAGTAAGATCCTATCTACAACATAAAACTATACTTTAAACACATACATATGCATAGAAAATAACTTAGATATCAAAAATGACATCTCAATCACGATATTTAACTAAAATTGAAAATTCTTAAGATATAGCCCATAATATATCATAACAATATTTTTTTTTTTTGATAGCATAACTGAAAGAACAAAAACATAAATAAAAATGAAAGAGAGAACTGCCCACTACCAACATATAGAATATGAAGCACAATAAAGTCAATGGAGCCAAAACTCTGAGTGCATAAACGGAAGGCCGAGACCAGAGAAAAGTGAGGGAGCTGGATAGGTTAGAGAGTGCAAAGAATGGGTGCTAATAGCCAGAGAGAAGTCCACGAGTGAGGTAATAAGACAGGGCTTGTTTTTCATCCTGGGTCACAAAACCGCTCCAGAGATCCTATTGCATTAGACAAATTTGGAACACCCAAAACCACAGATCCTACGGACCAGCTAGTATGATCTGCAATTTCACACTGAACTCAAAATTCCCATTTCCAGGTGAAATCCAGCAGAGAGGAACTATAGTGTTTTGTCTTTTTTATTTATATCTTTGTGTAATTCTCAGACTCTATTCCCAAGCCTGAAGCCATCAAGACATGTCATCTTTTTCTTGAAATATCTCTCACATTTTGGTTACTGACTGAATTTTATGTTATAGGATTCATTCACAAGGTGCTTCAAATCAAATCCTCCAGAACCTTGGAACTGGAATGTTTATTTGTTTCCTTTGTGGTGCTGTGGAGTTGTGATTCGATATTTGATTATTTTCCCTATTAGGTTAGGTTATTGCTTTACTTTCGATACTTACATGTTATGCATGATGATGCAATAGTACTTCCGAAATCATTAAAAACTGATTCCCATGTCTCATGAAGTTATTTCTTTCTCAGTATAATGAGGGCAATGTTGTCAGTTTAACAAAAATTAAAATTAAATCCCACCAAATTTGAGCAGATTTTTGCATGTTCACAACTAAATCACAAACATTTCAAAATCAAAGAAACTCCTTTCAGAAAATAAAAGTCATAAATGAAATGAATTTTCAAATTTTTTGACTTTAAACACGGGCTTGTGTTTGGCCCATTAGTTTCCCTTTCATGCTTCTCATGTTAATGCCTCAGTTCACTATAAGTCTAATCTTTTTCTGGCCATGTGATGTGTCCTGGTTGACTCTGCAGAATTCTAGTGTTGACATTAGGATGGATTATATTTCTTTCATCCTTCATTCCAGTGCACTGCCTCCTGAAAGGAAAAGATGATTTGAGGAGAAAGATTGAGGTATCAATTCAGATTATTCTTGCTATTTTGTCCAGTTGAAATTTTTTGTACACAGACTTCTGTTTCTGTTTTGCACACTAGGAAGACTGCATTTAATGCCTGTTATAACCTGCGCCACATAGAAACTTTAAGACATCTTTGAAGTTTGAACTCGGTCCATGAAAAGTAAAAAGGAGGCCTCAACTTTTTGATTTAGCTTATCTTAAAATACAATGAACTCCTATCTGTCAGTTGTCTGGCTGGTACTGAATAGACAATAATTTGTAAATGTGAATAATATTTCCAATTTCTATAATGTCCAAATATTTGGTACCATTGTGTTCTACATATTGTTTGTATTTTTTTTTTATTATTATTATTAGGATGGAGGTTTGAGACTTCGTGTCAATTGAGCTACAACTCGTAGGCCACTTTTATTGTAGTGTTTTAGCAACCCTTTACTTCGTTTGGTTTTAATTTTAAACACCTATTGTCGGGCTTCAGTTAAAGTTGCCTCATCGATCATGAAAATCAATCATTTTCTCATATGCTTTATCTCTTAATATTTGTTAATTTTAATATCTTAGTTAAAGGATTTTTCGTTTGAATCTGATTTTTTAAATCTAATTAATTGTCAGCCTAGTAGGTCAATGCAACAAATTTTGAGACAATTTCAAGGAGGACATAACTTATTTATTTTTTCTTTATTTTTTAAATACATGTTTACTATAATTTTGTTGACAGATTGTATGCAGCTGAGATCATGGCATAAGATGAATACAACTTCTATCCTACTCTTTCTATTTTCATTCCTTTTGGTGGATAGCAACTTCAATGACTTGCTGTTTATCAAATCAATGAACTCTAAATTGCTCAATTCTCGTTTCTTTCAGAGGTGTTTGGTGGAGATGATGTGCAGTTTCTTTGTTGCATCCTGGACTGGGGTTGTTAAGTACCATGGGCCAAGGCCCAGTATACGACCAAAACAGGTTTGTCTGATGCATATTGGTTCTTCCATTGTTTTTATTAGCATATCCATAATAATATGAATGTTACTTATTAATAATCTGGATTTCCCTTTATTGAACAGGTTTTTGTGGCCAATCATACTTCCATGATTGATTTCATTATCTTAGAACAGATGACTGCATTTGCTGTTATTATGCAGAAGCATCCTGGATGGGTTGGTTAGTGTATAGTGCTATTATGTTGCTTTTAAATACAAACTGAACCTTGTCATTATCATCAAAACAGCTTTCTATTTCTATATTTGCTTGTGGCACACCGTATCTGGGTGAATCAGTTTTTTTAGAGTAAGAATAATCGTGCTAACATGATTCTGAACTTCTTATGAGCTATCTCCTTATATTTTTAAACTCTTATCATAATGAAAGTTTGTTTTCAATTCAGAGAATGTGAATAATTTTCGTGATGTGCAAGAATAAAAAACCTTGGGCCTAAATGGCCCATGAGATGAAGGATGTATCTGATAAAACTAATAGAGCTGGTACCAGAAGACAGCAAAACAAAAGGAGAAAGACTGATATAACAGAGAGACAAGAGATTTGTTATTCATTAAATGAAATAGTTATAGAAAACAGAAGGTGCATGTATTCTGAGGAACGTGGCCCCTGCCAAACTGATGCCCACATTATTCCTAGCCCTTATTCTCCAATCTTATTGTCTACATACCTTGGTAACTAGCTCTTAATAACTGCGTTCTAGTTAGGAACATCACAAACCTTCCTAACACTTTCTCAATTCTCTTCTCATAGACCTTAGTTATTGGGGGCCATACTCTATCAATAGTACCCCCAGTGCTAAGTGACACATTATCCCCAAGATGGAATTCAGGAAAGGTGAGGTTAATCTTCAAAGTGTCTAGCTGCTAATTGGGTTCTTTAACTTTGCAAGGAATTGTGGTTTGCTTTCAACGATAAAGGAAGATGGTCTTGCCCATACAAGGATCGGATATGAGACATCTTAGTAACTATTATTGAACCAAAATTCAGCCCGAGCTAAATGCAATGCCCACTGTCTAGGCTTTGTACCCATCAAGCAATGCAAATTAACCCCGGAACATCATTTTACCACCTTAATCTGGTCATTCATTGAATGATGGTATGTAGTGCTCATCGAGAGTTGGGTACAGACAGAGCTTCCAGATCCTTACAAAATCTACTCAGAGTTGATAGCGGCTAATATAATGGATACACTTGAGAAAAATACAGAAGAATTAGAGTGAATTTGATAGAGTATGTATTCTCTTTCAAAGAGTTTCATATTTATAATAGCTTGGGATACATAATGAATAAAAGAGAATTCTAGAAGACATTTCTAGGAACTAGGTCTAGCACAAAGCACATAACACCTAACAATAAATCCTATTAATGATTGTTTATTCTAACATTCCCTCTCAAGTTGGGGCATACAAATTGTATGTACCAAACTTGGTACAAATAAATTCAATCTGGGGACCTCTCAAGGATTTTGCTAATTCATCTACAAGTTGATCATTTGATCCGATAAACTCGGTGCAAATTTCTTTAGACAACAACTTTTCTCGGAGAAAATGGCAATTTATTTTAATATGCTTAGTTCTCTCATGGAACACTGGATTGGAAGCAATGTGGAGAGCTGATTATCACAATGCATCTTCGTCAACTAAATGTTACAAAAGTTTAATTCTTGTAAGAACTATGTGAAATGTAATGTTTTTTTGTATTTTATTATTATTCATGTATGGAAACCCATCTTTAGGGTTAGGTTAGGGTTGTGCCTTGACTTTTTGTATTCTGCCTCTTTATACTCTATATATATAGTGGTAAAGCTGTAACGGTGAGATAATAATTCACTGTTTTATTTCTCTAAATCTCTTCAAGTAACTGTTTTACCCATATAAACTCAGACAAGAGATGTCATTGCTCAATACACAACTTTAGTAGATGATCGAGCAACAATATTTTGCTTCTTACTTTTTCAAGAGATAATATTTCCTCCAAACAAAACACAATATCCTGTAGTAGAACGTCTATCCATAGGAGAACCATCTCAATCAGCATCATAATTGCCAAAAATTTGAGTGTTCCCCTTATCTTCATAAAGTAGCCCTTGTCCTGAAGCCTTTTTGAGATATCTTAGAATTCGAATGACAACATTCCAATGAATAACTAGAGTTGGTGATTTTGATACATCCGCTTTAACCAACTTAAGGCTTTGCCTTTCATGTAGAAAGCTGTCATGTTTAAACAAAACTCCCAAGGTATTTAATAAAATTGGAAAAATTGACCAGCTTGGAAGAGCCAATCAAAGGGGTGCAGACAAAAAAAACGAGTTGAATTTTTGGTTGGTGAATGGTTTGGGATGGTGACGATGGGAAAGGGTGGTGGTTGTGATGGTTGTAGTAAAGACGGTGTGAAACATGGTGGTAGTTGGTGGAGGTAAGTTGGAGTTGAGGCCCAAGGAAGATTGGAGTGTGATGATCAAAGTCATATCTGTTTTTGGAGAAAGGGGGGTTTAGTTGTAACAGTGGATAATAGTTGGCAGCATGATGAAGAGTATCATGTTTGGTTTCCAGGTTGAACTGGCGAGTGTCAGTGGCATTTTGGAAGGCAGTGTAACGTCCCTCCTAGTGATACCGAGCTGCATCAAATTGGGTTTGCAAGCCTGCTAGTTTGTCTAGAATGGATTGTAGGGTTTCTTCAACATTTTTGTTTGGTTTAGGAGGCATGAAGCTCTCAACAGGAGCACTAAAATTGATATCATAAGTAGGCAACAAAAAGGAGAAACTATCTAATGGGAGCTTTGTCTATGCTGAAAGATCATTCCTAGTATGGCACCTAGTCAATATTCTAAAAGCATTATTCCTATCAAATAGAGGTAGTACAACTTTTATAGACCAGTCAAACATAGTCCGTAAACAATTTGGGCTTGGTAAAATATTACTTCCGAGCCTCGAGTAGACTACCCCACTATCAGGGAGAGTCTAAGCCTCCTCTCTATTGGTTAAGGAGGAAGAACCAATCAGCCCTTTCCAAAAGATCAACAACCAATTGATAAGTACCCAAACACTTGAGGAATCCACCCTCAAAACACTAAGTACATAGAAAGAAGACTCAAACGCTTAAATACTCCACCCAGCATCCTTATTACTTAATGTGGTCCGATCTTAGAGTTGTAGGTGGAAATTGTTTAGAAAATTACTAGTTGACAGGGAAGATTTTTTCATTTTAAACATCATTTTCTTTTTAGAATTTACACAAACGCTAGGATTTCCTTTGATCTTCTCAGGCTCAACCAAATTAATCATGCTAGGTGCTACTGCATCTTTCTGTTCTAGTATACTGTACATTTGTTACTAAACTATATACTCATCCAGATCTACTTTTCTTCAAAGTTCGATGGGCTCTTAACAAGTTAATGCCTGATGCATTTCTGGATTTCATCCACAGGATTATTGCAGAGCACTATTTTAGAGAGTGTAGGGTGTATCTGGTTCAATCGTACAGAGGCGAAGGATCGAGAAATTGTGGCAAGGAAGTAAGTATAATTGAAAATGTTGGGAGAATATCTCTAAAATCTTATTCTAACGTGATTTTTCATATCTCAGATTGAGGGAGCATGTCCAGGGAGCTAACAATAACCCTCTTCTTATATTTCCTGAAGGAACTTGTGTAAATAATCACTATACAGTCATGTTTAAGAAGGTATAGGATCATTTGCAATTGCATTGAACGGGAAATGCCTGACACTACTAAAAATTCTTATATTACATGGAAATTTTCTTGCAAATTTGTTAAAAAAATTTGTAAGGAAAGACTTTTTCCTACTATTTTTTTAAGAATTTTAATTAACAGGTAATTCTTTCGTGGGTAATTATTTCCTACAAAATTATAAAATTTGCAAGTATTTCTTACAAAATTTATTGCGAAAAGTGTTCTATACAAAATATTTTGCAAAAAAATTGACAGCAGTTTCCTGCAAAAATTTTTTCATAACAAAATTCATAAATATTTTCTACAAAAGAAAAAATTCAAAACAAAATTGGCAGGAAATATAAGTTTTTTTTAGTAATGTGAGTTTTACACTTTTACTTATACAATAGGCTTTCCTTTTCCTCTTTAATTTTGTCTCCATCCACTTGTATTCTAATTTCTGTAATCTGAAAGTTCTAAATATAGTTGAAGCCTCTTCCAATTTTAATGATGTTTAGGGTGCTTTTGAACTTGGCTGCACAGTTTGCCCAGTTGCAATCAAGTACAATAAAATTTTCGTAGATGCTTTTTGGAATAGTCGAAAGTAAGAAGTTGCTTTCTACATGATAATTAATTTTTCTTTCTATTCATTGATATTTTCTTGTATTGCTGGCTAAGAGTTTCTGAATCTCCTACACTTTCAGACAATCATTCACCACTCATCTCTTGCAATTAATGACATCTTGGGCTGTAGTTTGTGATGTTTGGTACTTGGAGCCACAAAACTTGAAGCCTGGAGAGACATCCATTGAATTTGCAGAGAGGTAAAAGATCTTTGTTCCATATTGTATGAACCTCTATGTTTTGCTGCAGGGAATTGAAACAGTATATATCATTCCAACGGTACAGGGTGAGAGGTATTATCTCACATCGTGCTGGGCTTAAAATGGTTCCTTGGGATGGATATCTGAAGTATTCTCGCCCAAGTCCAAAACACAGAGAAAGAAAGTAAGTTAAATTTCTCAATCTCTCAATCATGTTCTCATATGGTCTTTGTCTCCAAGATTTCATAATTAGAACTATGCATGTCTGTTATCTTTATTTCAATTCCAGCAATCAATTGGCAGAGCTTTATAATTAGCTAGTAATGATGTGAGAATCAAAGAGGGAGAGAGAAAATGTTCTCAAGAAGTTTGATTACGTTAAAATAGACTAAAGTGTAACACATTATTCTCTAGGAAAAAAGGCGGAGGGTGCCGGAGATGGGAGCATAATTTATCTAATATTTGAAAAGTGAAAACTGAGTCACATTTGTGTAATAATGAAACACGGATTCTTTCAATAAATGACTCGCATATGAAACTTGTAGCGTTGGCAGCACTTCATCTATTACTTTTTCATACAGAATATGTTAAATATATTATTAAATATTTAAACTTTCTTAGTTTTGTAATTAACGCTGTCTGCTTGAACCTGTTTGTACCATCATGTCATAACTTGTTAAATCAGTTCACACATTTCCTAATTCTTGAGAAATTTAAATCATGTTAACCTCGGTCATTCTCAATGATTTGTAGGCAACAAAACTTTGCTCAGTCTGTGTTGCGGCGCTTAGAGGAAAAATAACGCATACTTTTTACCTTTCATCAAGGCCTTTCTTCTGCCCATCTTTCTTTCTATTCTACTTGTATTTTGTTTATTTATATATACATGTCGATCTTATATGAAGATACTTATAGATATTTCCATGATTTGTTACATCTTGTTACGGACAAATGGACAAGAACTAACTAGTTTTAGATATAAAAACCTTCAAGTGAAGTAGTTTCTCTACATGCCCATCCAATCCTCGATAACTAGTGCAAACTGACTCATCTATTCATTCCTACAACGTAAGCTAGAACTTCTCTAGCTCAAACACTTGTTGTAAATAGTAATAATAATTACAATTAAAATATAACATCTATTTTTTTTTTCACGTGAAATTGAAGTAACTTAATATATAAATAGTTCCCCGTTATCTCTTTTAACTATGTGAAACCCCTTAATTTTGCTTATCTCTATTACATCTTGCACGTTTGTGTGTCAAAAGGTAGCGCTGATTTAGTCACTACATCTCCTGCTAAATCATTTTTCTTTTGTACTATTTGAACATCCGAGTTTCGCCAGAAATAAATAACTAGTCTCTTAGACTTTTGAAATTTTTTATATTTATAGATTTTAATATTCCAAATGAAATTTGTTGTGCATTTTTATATTTGAAGATAAATTAGACACAGAAAGACATGTTGATGGATTCTACAATAAATAAATATATATATATATATATATATATATATATATAAAAGCGCGTTTCATCATAGATCGAAAACTACTTTGTTTTGAAGAAGGTTTCAAGAGGATCAAAGATCACGAAAAAAAATAAAAAAACTACCACAGACATTAGGACATGTGGTAAATTTATACAATAGTTATTATATTTAAAAAGAATAAAGTAATATTATTTTTTAAAACACAAATGTATTACAATTTATATATTTTTTTAAATAAAATTATATTCTTCTAGACATGTTTATATGAAATGTACTCCAAAATTTATTATTTATTTATCCACGAAGAGAATAATATTATTACAAAAATATGAAAACAAAAACAATAATATGGTAGAGGAAACTAATCAAAACTTATGGTAAATAATAATAAAATCTTTCCTAAAATTATTCTGTGTCAACTTATCTTCACACATATTTCTTTATATATATATATATATATATATATATATATATATATATATATATATATATATATATTT
>Ga0209589_1003085_pt1 | contig 29160 bp, 22 predicted proteins | sample CowpeawhiteBW_FD_187525 | JGI IMG/M metagenome (GOLD analysis project Ga0209589, IMG submission 187525) | Root nodule microbial communities of legume samples collected from California USA - Cow pea white BW (SPAdes) (version 2) | ecosystem: Host-associated > Plants > Roots > Nodule | place: USA...
GGCTGAAACTGGTTCGGCAACCCAATCGGCTCCGCGGTCACGCCACCCAAGTTCGCCGTGAACAGCAGCCACTCTCCGTCGCCACTGAAGCACACGTGATTCAACCTCTCCCTCTTACCCTCCACCCTTTTAGCCACCTCCACCCTCCGCAACCCACTCCCATCTGGTCTCACCAAATAAATCCCAAACACCTCACTGTTCTGCGCCTCATGCCTGTTCGACGAAAACGCTATCCTTCGAACGGAGGATGATGGCGTCGGAACTTCAAACGGAGACGACAATGAAGGCGAACCAGAGGCGACGAGCAGCACCGGCGAACCAGAGTCCCTCACTGCGTGTGGCGGCGTGCGTTTGTCGTCTGTGGTGCAGCGACGAGCAGCACCGGCGAACCAAAGTCCCTTTGCTTCCGCCATGTCTCCACGACGTCAGTGTGCGCAATGGTGGTGGCGCGTCAGATGGCCAGCGATGCTACCGCAACGTCCCTCATTGAAAGATCTTACCTTTGAGATTGAATGTTGGATCTGAGATGTTGGAGAGAAAGAAAGTTTGAAACTTTGGAAATGATTGGGTTTGATTTTGGAGATGGAGAGAAAGAAAGTTTGAAGTGTTAGAGAAAATGAGGAAGAATGCGGTGCAAAGAGGAAGACGAGGATTGTGGTTGATTTTGGTTTATTTAACCTAAACTTTCCACCTTCCTGTAGTGCAAATAAAATCAAAGCAGTGTGAAGTTTATGCCTCGGGTCTTAAACAACCGAGACAAAACCCTTTTCGTTTAATTGAAAAATTAAAAATGACGGGAGAATTAAAAATATTGACAGACATTAGGCCTCGGGTTTGAGTGAACCGAGGCATAATGTAAGTTTTTGCCTCGGGTATTGAAATAACCGAGACATTAAAGATTGAAAAATTTCAAAATTGCCACCGTGTGTTTATATGCCTCATTTGCTGTACAACCGAGGCATAAAGAGCGAGTTAAAAAGTCAAAACTGTAGTAGTGTCTTCACTAAGTTTGTATAATATGATACACTTGATGCCTTTATATATAATGACAAAATTGTTAATTTTTGAAATTAAGTTTGGGGTTTAACTTTGTTTAAAAATATTTCTACAAATATTTAATAAAAACGTTAATTTTATTAAAAATATCATCATAAGTTGTATACAAAGATTAAATTGAGTATCAATATAAGGAGGAATAATACTGCTTCATTTTTATAAAAATTGGGACTAAATTGAAACTAAAAACAAATATAGAGACCAAATTGAGTCATTTTGACACATGACACAACTGTGAAGTGTCACATGTAAAAATAAAAAAAAATAAAAAAAAATAAAAAAAATAAAAAAAGTTAAAAAGTTAAAAAGAATTCAAAAAATTCAAAAAATCAGAAATTGACACGTTGACTTTTAACACCGTCTAGTCAAAATTAACGATAATGACCAAATTGAAACATTTTTAAGAAAATGAGAACCAAATTGAGATAACGAAAAACTTGAGTACCAAATTGAAATTTCTTCACAAATAAAGGACTAAAAAAATAATTTAACAAAAATAATTAAAAACAAATGTTTATTCAACCTGCAGGAGATTTGAACAATTACAATAAGAGATAAATAAAAAAATAGAAAAATATTATATTCTAATTAATACGAGCCATCGGCAATGTCGCTTTGTAAATTACACAGTGGATTGGTGTGGGACCAAGTCAAGGCATGACCATCACTATCTTTGAGGAGAGCCTTCTGAACGATGAACCAGGCCATGCCTCTTTCTCTTCCGTTTTGAACAAAACCACCAAAAAAGCTTCCCAAATCGCAAGCTTTCTGGTGGGGCGGTGGTTTATGACAGCATGAGCCCCTCCGTCTTCCTCCTATGGCTTGTCACTCTTCCTGTCCTAGCCTACTCCGCCCAAACTTCTGTCCCACCTTTAGGTATACATTTTCTGCATTCACCATTTTCATAGCTTAATCCTCCTTTTCTCAATGCTTGCATCAATATGCACACAATTTCATGCTTTTTCATGTCTTTATGATTTTGTTATGTCATGACCGCATGCACAGATCATTCACAGGATCATAGAGGGACTCTATAAAGCATAGAGGGACTCTATAAAGCTTAACATTGTGATTGAAATTGCAAACCTATCTTCGATAATATAAACAAACAGTTGGTGGTCATAAGTTCAGATATAAATGCATGAAGGTGTTTGTGAGTTTGTAACACGATGGATTCATGGATGCAGGGTATTATTTAGACTGCGGGGGCTCGAAGGAGGTAACGGTAGACGATCTGAAATATGTTCCTGATGGAAGCTACATCAAGGTGGGAAACACCAGCCCCATTAACAAGCCTGGTTTGTTGCCCACACTGTCCACGCTGCGTTACTTTCCCGATGCGTCGGCCAGAAAATATTGCTATTCATTGCCGGTGATCAAAGGAAGCAAATATCTGGTGAAGACCATGTACTACTACGGAGGATTCGATGGAGGGACGCAGCCTCCAGTGTTCGAACAAATCGTTGAAGGGACAAGATGGGGCGTTGTGAACACGACTGAGGACTATGCCAAAGGTCTTAGCTCATACTTTGACATCACGGTGGTGCCATCGGGGAAGACCTTGAGCGTCTGCTTGGCCAGGAACTCACACACTGGTAACTCAAGCCCCTTCATTTCGGCCCTGGAGGTCAGGATCTTGGAACCCTCTTTGTATAATCCCACTGATTTCTCCAAGTATGCCCTTGTAACCGTTGCCAGAAGTGTCTTTGGAGGTGAAGATATCATTGGGTAAATACATCAATCTTTCACCTCTTTATTTTTCTCTAGAGTATGGGGTTGATTAAACAGTGAAGATTAAGGTTTAGAGATTTGAAGATTTCTGATCATTGAGATGTTGTTTATTTGTGGAGCTAGTTTTCCAGATGACAAATTCAACCGGATATGGCAACCACACAAGGACCAGAATCCTGTTGTGGAAAGCCAATCAAATGTAACTTCTTCAGACTTTTGGAACCTCCCTCCAGTTAAAGTATTCAACACAGGAGTTACCACTAGTCGAGGGAAGACTCTTGAGATTGAGTGGCCCTCTATGCCCCTTCCAAGCACCTACTACTACATTTGTCTCTATTTCCAAGACAACAGACAACCAAGCCCTTACAGCTGGAGGGCTTTTGACGTTTTCATTAATGGCCACCTCTTCTTTTCTAACCTTAATGTCACCTCTAAGGGTCTCACTGTTTATGCTGCACAATGGCCACTTTTTGGGCAGACCAAAATTTCATTGACCCCTTCTGTAGGAGTACCAGTTGGTCCTGTCATCAATGCTGGAGAAATTTATCAGATTCTACCTCTTGGTGGTCGAACTCACACTAGAGATGGTAACTTACTCATCTAGATATTTTTCAATATCATTCTGCCCGTATGAGATACATTTCATCATGATGCTACTAGTTCTAATCTTTTAATTTTTGTGGTGATCCATAGTAATTGCAATGGAGGATTTGGCAAGAAGCATTCAGAATCCACCTCCTGATTGGAACGGCGATCCTTGCCTTCCTAAGGGAAATTCGTGGACTGGGGTTACATGCTCTAACGGTTTTCATGCACGAGTCTTGACACTGTAAGTTCACCAATAAGCTACAGCACTAGTTAGATTCCAGTGATGTCTGCTTTTTCATTTCATTTGACTCAATTCATAGTAAATGATTGGAATAACGAATCTACTATCTAGTAACAATTGTTAGTTCTTGTGCTTTTTTATGATGGTAATTCACGATCACATTTTTGGTTTTTGTATATGTGAAGGAACTTGACAAATGCCGGGATTTCTGGGATACTTCCTCCAACCATTGACAATCTAAGTGCACTAGCTCATCTGTATGGAATGCTGCCATTTTACATAAAATGCCCCGAGTTATTCCTTCTTTTTGTTGTTTCTAACCTCTGAATCGTGTCAATTTGTGAACATTTGCTTACAGGTGGCTTGGGGGAAACAAACTCTCAGGCGTCATCCCAGACTTGAGTGGACTGAAGGATTTAGAAACTTTGTACGTGACCACATTATTCATAATTTTTAGATTTCTTAAATTGTCCAAAGTAATTTACCTAGACGTTAACACCCTTTTTTTTCTTTGATCATTGTTAAATCTAAGGCATTTGGAGAAGAACAACTTTGAAGGAGCACTTCCTCCAACAATAGGGAAACTCCCAAGACTGCGTGAAATGTAAGATCTTACAATTTTTAAACAAAGACACTCAAATACTTTCACAAATATCCTTCAAAGCATAATGTCACATTCACTGTGTAAAATGCTTTCCCCCACTTTCTCTTTCTCTGCTACTCACATCTATCCACTAACTTGTGTATGCTCTGTGACAAATGGTGTCTGCAAAACCAGACATTCTGATTTTTAGGGGGGAGTTAGCAAACCGTTACACTAAAGAGAAGTGAAGTGAAAGTTCAAGTAAGTGCAACACTATACCTTTTTAGCTATGCTGATTATAACTAACAGAACTAATTGAGTTCCTCTGAAGCTCAAGGTCGCTCTAGAGATTTATCAGTGAAAATTGAATGAGCACAAAGCCATCGCAAATTCGACTATAATATAATCGCTGTGTCTGATCGATGGGGCGTTGAATCATGATTACATGCTTTTGCTGCAAATATTATCTGTAATTATACCATGATATATGAAGTATATATATATGATGTAATATGATTCAAAGAATCTATTTTTTGTTTAGCAACATTCATGAGTCTTACGTTCCAGTAGTTAGTTACGTTATCACAGCCATGCTAATCTAGCCAATACGAACAAATCCACACTTGTTTCAAACTATATCTCTAATACTTCATATAATCTTAAAATTAATTCTGAATAGAAAATCATAGTAATACAAATTAATAATTGTATACACTATATGACTAGATCACTTGATAAGGTGGTTCATTATAATCTTACACTTAAGCTAAAATATTAGTTCAAGTACAATATTAATATCCTATTTTAAGATTTATGTAGTCCTTTATTTTGTAGAAAATGTTATTTTTGATTAATTATCAATTTTAGATATATTTTATTTTAAAATTGTATTTAAGTTTAGAATATTAGTTAAAATGAAAAAGTTAATTCTGATTAGAAATGAAACTAATCTAAACATGAAACAATTCAAAAGAATAAATCATATTTTGGGTTTCAAAGAAACTTAAAAGAGAAACGTAGAAAGAAAAAACATGACTTGAATTAAAAAACAAAATTTTAAAAAATAATTTTTAAATTTATTTATGTTGCATAATATAATGTAATGTTTGAGAGATAAGTTTCTTCAATTATACCATTTATTTATATAGTAAGGTAGATTAATTGAATCTGTGATTTGTTTTCTCATTTTTAATGGCCATTCTTTTCCAGTTCCACATTTTTAAATAGGTACGGCTTGAACTGATAATAGGTGAAGACACAATGCATCCAAGAAAGAGCCATAAAATCTGTTTTCACATATTAATATAAATATGAACATATCCGATAATGAAAAAAAATACCCTGCTTCGTGCTTCTACACACCATTATCAATCTCTACGCACACAAATTAACCATTCATTCCTCACACATTTCAACATATTTCCCCACAAAATTGGAACTCCTCCAATCTCCTTCTCTTTTGCCTCGCTTCGATTTTTTTTCTTCGAATGTTCGCTACCAATGCTGCTACCAACCTCTTCTTCCCGTGCAAACCTTCGTCCTTCCGGTGCCGCGCCGCCGCCGGAGACATCTCCACGGGCCCCTCCTTCTTCCAGTCCGTCGCTGGTGGCCTCCGGCTAGGCCCCTTTCCAGACGGCGGAGGGCTCGCTGCGGAAGGACGGCGTGGCGGCGGGAACGAACCGATAAGGGTGAAGAAATGGTCTCGGAAGAACGAGAGTTATTTGGATAATGACAACGAGCCTCTTCCCCTTCCCATGACGTACCCCGATTCCTCACCCGTTTCGCCGGAAGAGATTGATAGACGTCTCCAATGCGATCCTGAAGTTCAGGTTTGAGCCTTTATGTATTTCTTATTTGCATAGTGAGTTACTTCTGTAAGGAGTGTTAGGGTTGGGTTGTGTTTCACCACATCCGTGATTAAAATAATTTGGGTTGAATTGGGTTAGGGACGTTGTTTTTCTACCCAATTGAGGTTGATCCAACCCTATCAATAGTGAACTGAGTTGGATGGGATTTGATGAATGAGTATTCAAAAAATAAAATATATTTACATTATAAAAGGATGTTATTTTTCATTTACCAATTAATTTATATATAACTTTCGAAAATTTATATTTTGTATATATATATATATATATAAATAAATTAAATCAAATCTTAAATTAAAAACAAAGTTATGTAGAAGTGAGAAGAAGAGCATTTTTATGGGACTTTCAAAATTCAGTTTGTGAGCTATCAACATTTTTTTTTATGATGTTTACTTTTAGACTTGACATAACGTGAGAACTATTTGAATGTAAGGACAAATAAAGAGTTGTTTTCTTTTTTCACAATCAGGAATTTCTGAGAGAAGGTTGAGTTTACTGAATAGATTTCTTAAATATGACATGGAAGTCTAGGATTTGTAAATAGTAATTTAAGAACCCAAAGATTATTCATTAAAGATACTCTAAAGAATGTTTGGTTAAGAAAGCTGTGACAAATGTATGTAATTTTTTTCAATCTTTATTTTTTATAGAACATTAAAAATATACTATATACTTGATGGGTTAGGTTCAAGGAAGGAACACCAAAGCTCAATATCTAATCTAATGAACTATGTGTTTGATTGTTAGATTTGATCCTAACACTCAAAATATCCAACCCATTATGTTTGGGCTAGGTTCATAGGCAACGTTACCCATGAACACCCCAACTTTTATTGGAGCAATTCAGCTAGTTCACAAGATAAGTTTATTATTATCCTTATTGTTACTATTATTATTATTATTATCATTATTTAATTTTGAATTTGACTTGTAGGATTGTAAAGAGGTGGTGTATGAATGGACTGGCAAGTGCAGGAGTTGCCAAGGATCAGGATATGTTAACTACTATGGCAAGAGAGGGAAAGCGGTTACTTGCAAATGCATTCCTTGCATGGGAATTGGTAATACATATGATGAAAACTTGTGTTGATATTCATGGGGCTAAAATTTGTGTTCTTTGAGGAGGGGTTAATCATGAGATTGGGAATTTATTTTATGGACATAAATGTTGAGTGTCATGTTATGACCTTTAAATGTTGTGGCTCCTTGCATGTGTTTGCCCATATGCCTACAAACATTTGTTGTATGTTGACACTAGCTTGAAAATTTTCTCTTTATTCTATTTGTTTCTGGAAATGGGATCCTTATTTTCTCTCTATCCTGAGCGGTGGGAGCCTTGTGCAGTGGACCATAGTGAGATAAAGTATTGTTGTTATTGCTGTTATATAGGATATAAAGTTTAGGGTCCGGCTGAGAATGTGCTTACTAAGGAGCAAGGGGATTGTAGTGAAATTAGGCTATGCCTTGTGTTCTATTCAGGTTCATTTTTCATGTGGAATGTTTTAGTTAGAACTAAATTATACAAATGGTATTTTATCTATGACATTTTATTCAGTTTGGTTTCTTATATTTTAAAAAGTTCAATTTAGTCTTTTCTTTTTAAAATGATTCAAAATGGTTCTTATGTCAGTATAAAATTAACTTTGTTAACTGTGTTTCCTTTCTCTTCTTCTTTGTTTAACAAAACCCTCGAGTCTAGAGCATGAAATCCACTACCAAGTTGGCCCTGCGTTTTGTGGGGTCTTAATTCTGTGAAGGCTGTTTAGAAATTGAAAGATGTTATTCGTAAGGATTGTGATTGGATTGAAGGGCGTTTTTCTTTTTTTAATGTAGAGGGTTGTTATAGTTGGAGGATAATGCTTTGGGTTTGGTTTGTTTTTTAGGGTTTATAGTTAAGAACATGTGGGTTATTAATAACTGGTCACTACCCTTGTTGATATCTAAATAGTTAAAACTGAAAATATGAAGAGCTTAAGAGATTGATTATCTCTCAGCTGAACTTTGTTATTTATAGAAGAAAATTATCTCTCAGCTGATCTTTGTTATTTATAGAAGAAAATTACCAAAGGAATAACTAGGTTAATTAATGCTAACAGCTCATAGGTACAACATATAACAGTTTTCCAATATCACTGCTAACTACTTACCTTAAATACCTATTCTAATCACTACCTATATTTACTACATATTCTAACAAGATTAAATGATCCTTGATTTATTTTCTGTTGAAGTTTGGATTGTTTGTGAACCCAGTTTCTCTCCTCCTGCTTAGGTTGGGTTATGAGACTAGGGAAGGGGATGAAGACAGAGCATTGTAGGGTATTACAAGACCCTACTGCCCAGATTTTTATGAGATGGTGGAAGAAGTAAAACGTCTTCTAGGAGTTAAAAGTTGATCCTGATTGTCACCAACACTATACTCTCTAGCAAAATTAATTGTATAATAAGTGGAGGTTGGTCTCTAGCAAAATTAATACTTGAACTACATGTAACTCCTTTGGGACGTCGCTCAGGAATTTGTAGGGAGAATGGCTCAATCACTTTCTGGTTAGGAATGAAAAGAACTATCACCAAATTTGTGGCAGAATGTCAAGTGTGTTACAGGAGTAAATGTGATACAGCAAGCTTGTGACAACCTTTATGTATTCCAAATGCAATTTAGAAAGATATTAGCACGGGACCTCCTAAATCAAAAAGGATTTAAGGATTCTTGTAGGGGTGGACAAATTTAGCAAATATGAACATTTTAGCCTAACACCCATATTCTGCAAAAGGATTTCTGAGATATTTGTGAGAGAAGTAGTAAGACTTCATGGGATACCTATTTCCATTGTCAATTATAGAGGTCCCACTTTTATGAGTCCTTTTTTGGAAGGAGATATTCTAGCTGCAGGTACATTTTTATACATGAATAAGGAATCATAAACAGAACAGTAGAAAACTCTCTAAGATGCTTTTATTTAGAACCACCTAAAAGTTGAGCTGAGTTTATTCCATGGACTAGTATTCTTAAAAAGTGGATTTTACCTAGTCTGATTTTTAAGGTGATTTTTATACCCATTTATACTCTATAATTTGGTTATTACTCTAGTCAATGTGGGATTTCCAATATATCCCCTCACATCAAGGACTGAACATCTTTAGCATCTCGATAGTAGGTGGTAAGATAAGCCAAACAAATCTCGCTATAATAAACTCTAGTACCATTTTAGAAAGTAGACTTTAAATTTAACTCAACTTCACAAAATTGACTTGTAAGGTAAAGTTTACATCCACCCATTTAATATAATTTGGTTAAATCTCTAGTCGATATGAAATCTCCAATAGGTATTGTTAAGAAGTGGACTTTAAACCTAATTCAAAAGTAGACTGTAAGATGGTTTTGTGGGATTGAGTTAGGCTTAAAGTTCACTTCTTAACATGATATTAATGCCATTGTTTAAAACCCTATCCTAGCGAGATTTCTGATTCTTGGGCATATAGTTCCACCCGCTATCGGGCTACTATCAAACCACTCATTATTAATATCTAGTTCCACACTCGAGATGTATATACCTCGGCATGAGGGGGGTGTGTTGGAAGTCCCACATTAGCTAAGGATAAGTGATTTCAAAGTATATAAGTGGGTGTAAACCTCATATTACAAGTTGGTTTTGTGGGATTGAGTTAGGCTTAAAGTCTATTTTTTAACCGGTATAATACTATCTTTCAAGGGGTAGCACAAAGCCTGCCTCTTGTTGTCGTATATAGGAGTCCTCCACCTTCTTTAGCTAAGTTTGTACTAGGCGAAACCATGGTGGAAGTTGTTGCTCCAGATATATCAGACTGTGATGAAGCTTTGGAGCAGCAAAATAATTTCGTTTATGGAGAGCACAAAATTAGTATGCCACATTATGCTAATAGGCACAGGAAGATAACTTTGATTCAACCAGAGGATTTTGTATATTTGGAGACTAGGCTTCATACCATGGTTACTAGACACCACCCTAAATTAGTAGCTAGATATTATGGACCTTATGTGGTTCTTCAACAAATTGGAGCTGTCACATTAAAGCTACAACTAACTAAACAGGCTCAGCTACTTAAGGAAGCTGCAGGGAATCATCTAGCGGAAGCGGAATGCCAGCAGAGTTATAAAAGGAGTTTAACAAGTGAACACCTTAAGTCATTGGACAATTCAATAGTGAATAAGATTGGAGAGATAATTGAGCAGGTGTTGGTGCAATGGCAGATCAAACCTCCAGAAGAAGCTACTTGGGAAGATCTTTCAAATTTCAGTATTTAGTTTCCAATTTCATCCTTGAGGACAAGATTGTTTCAGAGGAAGGGTGTATTGTTAGCAGAGGTGATAGAATGAAAAAGATGAGGGAACGACCTTTACATGTCTATTATAGAAGAAGAAAGAGTACAAAGGGGTTAAATTGTAATTAGATTTAAATGTTAATCAGATAGTAAGTATGCTGTTTGGACTGATAAATCGGTCCTCTATTGTAGTGGGGTTTTTTCAACTTCTGTTTTTACATTGATGTTACTAGGATTTTCCAGCGGAAAGGAGAGAGCTCCTTTTAAGGGTGATTTTGTTTACCCTAGTGTGTGTTGCTATAAGTTTTGTGAAGGAATACAAATTCTTTGTGTTGTGTTAGAATTTCGATTTCTTCACTCTTAACTCCAATTGATAAGAATTTAAAGATAAGCTAGTTTAAAACACCTTAAAGCTACCATTAAATTTAAATAGAAGCTAAAAAGATAAACATTCATATTCTTCATTGATGTTTGATAGCTAAAAGGAGAATACTTATATAGCCTTAAAAATACCATCAACTAAATGAAGACCCTGAAAGTGTCATCATCTCATTTTAGGGAATTTAAATATAAATCAAATGTTAAAAAGGCTTAATTAAAGTTCAAGTCCCTCATAAATTTGGGTATTTTCAATTGAGTCTCTATTAAATATTTTTTGTCTATTGAGTACTTAATATTTTTATATTTTTCCAATTGAGTCCCTGTAATTTAATTTTTCTGTTAATTGGGTGATGTAACTATTATCTTGTCCCATTATCTTTCTTACTTGTGTTCATGTGTTAAGAAATATAAGGTTTTTGTGGTTAATATAAAACGATATTGCAGTTATTGTTAAACAACAAATGATTTTTATTGCTTTCATTGAAGACATGTTGGATAGCAAGGGACCATTACCATCACCTACATCTATGGTGATAATGGAAACAATCGGTTGGTAGCTGTAGGTGATGGATGACATGGAAGTCATGGGGGAGCTTGAGAATATCGTTGAACATGTTTTCAAATAAATCAATTAAAGTTACTTGTCATTTTATATTAATCGCAGCATCGTTTTGTATTAACCATCAAACCTCATCTCTTAACATGTCAAGACATGTAAGCAAGAGGATGGGACAAAATGATATAGACCAAATTATTTTAATAAACTCAATTCAAAATATCCAAATTTATGAGAGACAATTAAAAATAATACATAAATCATATAAACAAATTGAAAATATCCAAATTTATGAGAGACATTTAAAAATAATACATAAATCATATAGACTATAAAGCATCTATTTGGGCCTAGAGAGGCCCGTCTGTAAATTGCTTTCTTCCTTAGCCTGAAATCTGTCATTTCTTTTTCCCTCTGGCCTTTTGTAGAAAGATGGAAGCACTGTTGCACATGTACGGAAATTTACTTTCAATGTTGAAACTGTAGATGCATTGTTTACGCATGTAATATGTATTAAGCAAATATATTATTAGATAACTTTGTCTAATTATGTATGCATCATCTTATTCTGAGGCATATTTGTATATAAAAGCTTAAGAATTGGACCAAAAGAAGGCGAGATATAATCATGTAATGTTATAATAATTCTATAAGACAAAACATGATTATTGTAGCTATGATGCAGTCAGGAATCTACATGCTTGATTATCATTCAGTCACAACTCATGAACTTCAATTTCTTACTGTCTGTGATGGTCGTGTTTTATTTTATTTCATATTTTGCATTGTTCATGGTTGTGTGTGGGCACGACTTTACTGTAAATTTAGTTTTCTATCATCTTAACTGTTTCAGCGTAGAAGTGGGGTAGAAGAGTGATACCTAAAACTGAGAAAACAACTGGGTGATTGGCCTTGCCCCAAAGATCAATAGCAGTTCTTGTGTGTTAATTTTGGAAGATTTGGCACCAGCAGAGATGCTTCAAGGCTTTGACTTCACAGATGGCAATTATTTGATGTATGTAGTTGGAAAGAAATGCTAGAATCTCTATTTGGGATTAGTAACCCTGAGTTCATTTGGATCCACTCAGTTCACCTAGTTTCTTTGAAGCATTCTGCTATTGGTCTTCTTTGGTGAGCCAGGGTTATCTTAGAATAGAAAGATTGACTTGTTGCATTACATGTTTCTTGTTCTTTTTTTTTTTTTTAACTTTTATTTTTTGTATAGTTGAGGATTTATTATCCTTTAACTTTTGTACCTTCTTTTTCTTTAATAAATTCTAATAAAAACTAATTTATATATATATATATATATATATATATATATAAATTTTTTTTTATTAAAATATATTAAAGAAAAATAAAATATAAAATATATATATATATATATATATATATATATATATATATATATATCTGAAATATATTTCCCGTCTACTGAGTACATGCTAAATTAGCCTAAGTTAAGAAGATAATACATTAGTAATCAAAGGCATAGCAACCATGATGGCTGTTATTGCTTGACAGTGAGGAGGATGTTTCTTTTCTGCATGACTTGGGTTTTTATGCAGCATGAATTACGATTCCTTTATGAATAACATCTAGTTTTCTAAGGCTTCCAGTAAGTAATCAATAGATTTTGTAATACCCAATAGTGGACTTGTTTTTGTAGTTTCCCTTTTGTCGTTTGTTTGAATCCTAACTTTCTGTCCATTGTTCATTTCAATCAGTTTTTTTAATGCATTAGGAATGTTTGCATATCCTACATGGCATAGTTACTGAATGATACCAAGTAAAACACAGATGTACAGTCTTGCTGTTTAGCAGTTGTGGCTTCATGTTTATTTGTCTAAGAACTAATTATTTTAATTGCGCTTTTTAACTATGATAAGTAAGCTACATATTATTTAGGATGTTCCATTTTCCCTTTCGGTTTATACTTCGGTGAAACGTGTGATGTGAGAGTGGTTGATGATCATATTGAAGTCGTACTTTATATTGGAAATTTAGTGTCAGCATTGTATCCCTCCCCTTCCCAGTAGTGGGCATACCTTTCTTGTGGGATACATTCTTAGGTTCTTTCTTTTGTTTACTACGTTAGCTATAGCAATACAAAGCTAGATTTCTTTTGCTTCGGAGCTACCATAGAATTTCTTTCATACAAGTGGGTTATTTGCTGTTATAATAAGTGTTGTTTTCATAGATGTAAACTTTCTGCTTTAGTAGTAAACCTTTTCCCAACAGTGCACAGACTTTACTGGCATTCATGACTTTTCTATCAAAAACATTCCATGGTGACCTTAATTCGGTGTCAACTTTCTGAAATTTCGTATGTTCTCTTAACTTCACTTTTATCAACTGTTACTTTCAAGTGTCAAGTTGGAGTAATTTACGAACTCTCGATGTCACAGGTTACGTGCAGAAGATAACTGCTCGCAAGGATATTGATGTGATGGAGAATTTAGATAATGGAAAACCACCATGACGGTTGATGGTCCTCCCGGCCTCAGTCTTTTGTTCTTCTTTTATTCCCATTCTCCCCTCGGGAACTTGTGCTTCATTTATCATGATGAGTTATATTCTTCCACAGTAGTTCCTCAAGATATTATGTAAAGGAACATTGTGACGATTAGATTTGTTAAAGGTTGTACCCTCTAGAAAACTGACCTGATAAAAAGGTCCCCACAAATGAAGATAGGAAAACTCACTTGTATCTTTTGGGAAGAATATATTCTTTTCCATAAAAATGCTTATCTTTTGGCGCACACCATTCTTTTCATACCCAAAATTTTCTTTTAGCATCTTAAGTTTCGTACTGATGAGGAATTACTGATGTCCCATTTCTCGCAACTATAAAAGGCCAGAATGGGCTTTGTTTTTGTGTGAAACGAAATCCATAGCAGCATAAAATGTCAGGGACAAGTTTCCTTGATTTCCAATACAACCTCTCAAGGAGAAAATACTTAAGGAAGCCATCACGTCTATTCTCCCGGGACAGGCAGAACTCTGGGGTGAATAGTGTATATCTTCAGCCTAACGCTGATGAGATGAAGCGAGTGTTTGACAAATTTGATTCCAATAAAGATGGAAAAATTTCTCAACAGGAGTACAAAGTGACCATGAAGGCTCTAGGCATGGGGGACTCGGTTCATGAAGTGCGAAACATATTCAAGGTGGTTGATTTGGATGGAGATGGATTCATCAACTTCAAAGAGTTTATGGAGGCTCAGAACAAGGGTGGTGGGGTTAGGGCGATGGATATACATAGTGCCTTTCGGACGTTTGATAGGAATGGTGATGGCAAAATAAGTGCAGAAGAAATCAAAGAAATGCTAGCAAGGCTGGGAGAAAGGTGCAGCATCGATGACTGCCGCCGAATGGTGAGAGCTGTGGACACTGATGGAGATGGCATGGTTGACATAGACGAGTTCACCACCATGATGACACATTCCCTCAGACCTGTTTGAATGCCATGTATTTGTAATCAATAATATTAATATCTAATAATTTAAAACTTTCTACTTTTTTATTTCTTCATAATTTGTGCAATTGATGAAAAATTTTAAAACTTTAAAGGATTTAAAAATACTTTAAATAAATGAAAATACAATCGATTGTGTTTGAGATAGATGAAATAAATGAGAATGAAATAGAAGAGAGTTTAAAGGTAGGGCGAAGAGATTCGAGGTTTTTTTCTTTTCTTTTTTTTTGGAACGGTGGAAAGGAATGAAACTTTTTAGGAATACCTGCAATTCGTATAGCGTAATCAATTGAGCAACATTCCATCTTCATAGAAATTCTATAAATTGAACACAGTTAATTATGTCTTTAAACATATTCTATTATTAGCTCGGAAGTCATACAACACCATAGTTTCATTATAACCTTAAAATAACTTATAATTTTTAACTATCATAATAGAATCTTAATCAATTACGTTTATGCATGAAACCTAATTAGAATTACTACTAATTTGAAATTAATTCACACAATGGATTATAATGGCTAGTGATTTAAAACTATTTCACAAAGGTAATTTCACAATTTTTAATATATTTGAGTACAAAATTTGAATTAATAACATTTTAAATTATTTTATTTTTTAAATGTTTTGTATGATGATAAGACAATTCAAATTTAGTGAATCTTAATTATTTTTATAAAGTGTTTCAATTATAAAAAATTCAAAAAAATCATTTAAATATCAAATAATTGTTAAGAATTAAAAAATATTAATATTGATAATTTTTTTATTGTGAATCTTGATTGGTACTCTTTTTTTTAAGTTCTTCAAGAACTTTTCAGTTTATATTTGCAAAAAGTTTTGTCAGTTTATGTTAAATAAAATTATTTTTAAGTTGTGAAATATTACACTGATCTAACCCAAGTAATAGTCATCTAAGGTCATGTAGATCCACACTTAGGTTGAACTCGTCTAGGTTAAACTTGAGCCAAGTAAACTTAGATGACTTAAGACTAGGTTAACCGGAGTCAGTTTGGACCTAGGTTGAGCAAAGTCAAGGCATCCCACATTTAATCGACTCATCCTAGGTCAATGTTCATCAGAGTTAGGCTGGGCTAGGTAAGTCTTAGTGTGATCTATACTAGATCTGGTCTAGTTTAGTCAAGACCAAGTCGAGTCTGTCTAAGCCTAGGTTAAGAGGAGTTGAAACGAGACAAACAAAGTAAAGTTGACCAGCCTTAATTGAATCAAGTCAACCTAGGCTTGATCAAGTCAAGTTAGCTTAGGCTTAGTTGAGTTCATTGGCTCAAATGAGTTTATTTAAGCTAAGTTATACTAGATCCAAGTCAAGCCGAGTTGGGCGGGTCCATGTTAACCTAAGTTGGGGCCAAGCCACATTCAATTGAGTTAGGCTAGACCTAGGCAGATCCTAGTTTGATTAAGACTAGGTTGGGCCTAGCCAAATCAAGACTAGTTCAAGCCGAACCCAAGTCAAGTTGAGCCAATCTCATCCCAGGTTGAGTTGAGTCAGCTCGGGTTGTGGTCTAGTCGAGTCGACTTGGACCTTGGTTAAGCATCGACCCGGGTTAGGTCGATTTGAATTGACTAGAACCAAGTCAATTTGAATCGTTCTGAATCTAAGTCAACCAAGTCGTGATGGGATTATATTCAGTCGAGTTAGGTTAGACCCATATCGAGTTAAGTACAATGAGTTTAGCTATGGCCTGTTCCAAGTCAAGTTAAGTTCATGTGAGACCAAGACAAATCAAGTTAGGTTTGACCAAATCAAGTTAGATAATGTTAGGTTAAGACATCAAGTTGGAATCATGTCAAATTAAGTTCAATCGATCTACGTGAAGTCAAACAAAGTCTATTTAAGTGTTGATCAAGTCGAATCGACTCAAATCCAAATCTACTCAAATTATAAAAACTAAAATATGAATTTGAGAATAGAAAGAACTTCAAATTCTTACTTTTTAAGTATAATTTAAAATTATTTAATTTTAAGTAATCAAATTATTCTAATAAAATTTTAGATTTGTTTTTCCGAATTCCTTATCCATACAACACATTTTATTTAAACTTTTTAAAACAAATGAATTATCCTCGTAAAATACCATATCTAAGCACATTATTAGGTTAATTTTATAATGTTATTTGAAAGCTTTTTTTTATTCCGTATTTTCCGAACAAATTTTCACTCAATCAAAAAAAAAAAAATATATATATATATATATATATATATATATATATATATATATAATTTTTAATTTTTTTCAATCTGTTTTTCACTCATCTTGCTTCTTTTGTCTTGGCTTCTATTTCCACTTACCAATTTATTTCTCCTCTGTTGAATCATTATACACGATCTTGCCTGCAAAATATTGGAAATGTAAACCAGGAAAAAAAATGATATTTTCAGAAAAGGGTCTACGTTTAAGGAAGCTAGAAGAAACTCAAGATGGGCAAAACAGTCAAGAAGAAAGTTGGTATAAAAAAGAAAATGAGAGCAGTATAACTTCCAGCATAATAATTGAGTGGGAGTGGATGCTTTGAATAGACTAATTCAAATTTCAACCATAACTGATGAACAGTAGGGAAACTAGGGAAACAGTTTTGGAATGACAATTTTCATTGACGAAGAAAATCTTTTGAAAGGAAGGGTTTAATAAAATAAGTTGTTTTACGTAATTTTAGTTGAAGAACATTCAGAAAGGTGTATTCATAAAAAAATATATGAAAAAATTTGTTAAAATTACTACTGTATGAAAAAAAAAAAATTATCCCTTAATCTTGTATATTTTTGCCCCTAGATGGGTCTTAGAGGGCCACTGTATAGCTAAATGTTAAGTTGCTGGAACCAAATAAACATGTATTGAGAAAACCATGAGAGCGAATTTTGTAGAGAGAGAATAATTAAGTGAATATCAGAAAAAGAAGCAACACATTCTAAATCCATGCATATTACATATTTCATGTTCTATCCTAGTAGTATTTAAGGCTTGGACGCACATCTGTTTTCCGGTATAAGGGGATAGAAAATGATATATCCATACTACTGGAGCATTTCAAGTAAAGATTTTTTCACCAGTAATCCCCACAAGAGCATTTTCCATCCTTGAAATGGTGAAACCTTTTGTTATCTCTGACAATTAATTCCCTCCCAACAATCCTGGACATGATCTTGATGGCATTGTGGCAGTCACCACAGACACGAAGGTTCTTGATGATTCTAAGAGGTGTTCTTGGTGGAGTACTAATAAGGCCATAGGCAATTGCTAAACGTTCACTGTGGTAGAGCAAGGCTTGCTCCTTTGCTTCTTGATCAATGTCATGAAGAACATATCTTGTATCAGGAACATATCCCGCATCTTTCATCCCATTCAAGGCCTTCAACTTTTCATCATCCTTGTAAAGAGTAGGATTCTTATACTCAATAATTCTGTTCCTTCCATCAAGCATGCTAATTGCAGTATACTTCTTCGGAGGTGGCGTGGGGATCTTATTCACAACAGCCTTTGATGGGTCAAGACTAACCACCAACTCTTCAACATAGTCTTCAAGATCAACGTCTCCATGAACACGAGCATAATGCTTCAGTTTCTCCCATACGGTTACAGTGGGCTCAAATGGCAATTTGGCAATAAACTCCTCAGCTTCCTTGAGATATGCAGATTGTCCCAGAACATCCAAAAGCCCCATGTAGTGCTCCACCCCAGGCTCTATTCCATACTTGCTTTTCATAGACTCAAAATGTACGTAAGCATCCTCCACAGCCTCTGCACTGGCACAAGCTGACAACACTGCAAGCAAAGTCTCTGAAGTGATCTCCAAACCCAGTTCATTCATCTGCTCAAACAACTGCAAGGCATCATCCCCATTGGTATTATTTGCGTAGCCCCGCATCATCAAGAGCCAAGAATCCATATTCCTGTTGGGCATATGATCGAACACCCTACGTGCATCAGTCATGCTTTTACAATTCCCATACATTTCAATCACCTTGTTGTTCAGCTTGAGATCACTCCTAAAAGAAGACTGCAGAAAGTGGTCATGGGCCTTCTTAGCATCCTCAAGGGACTTGGATTGGCCACACAAGTCAAACAGAAGATCGAAGCAACCAGCATCAGCTTTGACCCCTTTGTCCATCAACTCTATTGCTTCTTTAACTTTCCCCTCTTTGCACAAAAGTGTCAAATCAGTGATTGAAGGTGGCGGTGGAGGAGCAGGGGAGGTTTGTCCTTGAATAGATGTTTGATTATTGTTCAGCTGGTTGCCTTGGTTTTGGAATTGGTTAGGGTTTGGGAACCCCTGAGTTCTAGGGTTCCACTGGTTCGGGGTAGCAGGGTTTTGATTGTTCCATCGATTGGAGGAAGTGGATAGGCGAAAGTTAGGATTTTGAGAAGTGGGAGTTTGAAAATTAGGGTTTTGAGGGGTTGGAGATTGAGGATTCCACTGATTATGGTTTCCACCATGTTCTGGAAATGGAGGAGGAACATTGTGTTGACGAGGTTGATGGTTATGGTGAGGAAATTGATTGGTCTGTGGATTGAAATGTTGAGGCTGATGTTGCTGCCATTGTTGAGCCTGAAAGTGCGCAGGATCAGAAGGTGATTGTGGTTGGTTTTGGTGGGAAGGGACTCTTTGATAGTGGTGGGGAAGTGCAGAGGTGCTTAGAGATTTAGTGGTTAGAGTTTGGGTGTAGTGGTTGCCATGGATAAGGTGTGTCCGAAGCTTGAAGGAGGAAGAAATCATTTTTGTGCGCGCACGCTGAATTAATGGTAATGTCGCCATTTCTGAGCGAAGCAGTTGCAGAAGCAGCTAGGGTCTTGGAGCGGATTTGTTCATCGGAGGAAAAGTTCTTCGACTGCTCCTTTTCTTTTTGGGCCTTTGGCTTTTAATCTGGGTCAAGATCATGGGCCAATTCATATTTTATCAAATTTTACTTCTTTCACCCCAAGAACTTCTTTGCGCACTCCAAATTTTCAAAATCAAAATTTCAACTTTTGTAGAAGTGACTTTCAAATTATATGAAACTTCCTCAACAAGATTTTCAAAACGCATGATTTGTATTTCAGAAAATTTTTTCATGATTGAGAAAGAATTTTAAATTTATTTTAATTAAAAGAAAACAATTAAAAGCCATTAAGGATGACATTTTTGGAAAAAAATAATTAGAAACTAAAATTAAATCCAATACTTTTTAATGACCTTTTTGTATTTTTACTAATTAGCTTAGTAAAATGTTGAGATGTATTTATGTTGTATTCGATCCATAGATATATGAGAAAGAAAAGGAAAGTATGTGGAAGTTGTACAAATATATCTAATATGGTTGAAGATGAATAATGATAAATTTTTAAAATCTTTGTCGGAATAGCGTTTCATATATATATATATATATATATATATATATATATATATATATATATATATATATTATATAATACAAAAAAAAAATTAAAACACATGACACTTTGACAATTGATGTAAGGCCCAGTTTTAATTTTCTGCCCTAATAAGTGAGGGTTGGCCTTAATCTGTTGGGCCTAAAGGGTGGCCCATAGGGCGCTAAGGCCCTAAAGTTGCTAGGGTTCTCTTGTCAGCCTCACTTTTGCAAATACGTACCTAAACATTGTCCCTTCTGTTTCAGAGCTCTGTTAGGGTTAGTCGTCACCCTCTCCAAGTGAACTTCAACTTCTCCACTCCATGTAAGTTGTTTCCGAACTCGTTGTAGCTTTCCACTAACTCTACTGTGGCGTTCCTGTGAGACTCTTTTGATAATCCTTTATGCTCTATTTCGTGGTTTCTTTCCAGCCACTTATTTCTTTCCTTGAATTGCTGCGCTCTTACGTTCTGTGTCGAAGGCGTGTCGGGGTATCTTGCTAGCTTATTTCCAGGTAAGGGAAGCTAGAACCCTATTGTTTGGTACAATGATGGTTGTTTTGATGGTGTTTTGTGATTTTCATACTTACATGTTACTGTGAGTGTATGGTATGATTGGTATTACTGTTTGGATATGGAAATGTGGTTGTGGCAGAGAGGAACAGTGGCGAGGTCTGATAAACTCGCCCAAGCGAGTCTGTCTCGCCTAGGCGAAATTAACAGGGGCTCGCCTAAGTTTTTTTCCCGAATGGTCGTCCAAGCGACCCACTGTACTTTTTAAGCGAGCGAACGTCTCGCTTAGGCGAGGAGGGTCTCGCCTAAGCGAGAACGCGTGCAAGGTCCTTATATTGGAAGTCGAGCTCTCGCCTAGGCGAAGGGAGCTCGCTTGAGCGAGGGTCCTCCTCGCCTGGGCGAGACCTTTCTGCCTGAGCGAGATGCTGGGCGAGAAGGGGGTTGGCCTTGATGTTTTCCTTGATTTCAAAAGTGGACAACATGCTTGTATGAGTATTACCTTTAAGATTATGAACTGAATGGCTTTTATGAATGAGGTGGTGTGTGAGTTGTGACTTATGCATGATAATTGTATGAGATGATTCATGAAATTGAAATGATGAGTTTGGTATGAGTTCGACATGAGACATGCAAGGGTTGGTATCAATGTGGCATGGTAACGATATGAGACGGAGCTCCATATTCTAGGTTCGAGAATAATGAGTTGGCATGGTTTGGTTGGGAATACGAAAGAGGTGAATTATGAGAAACTGTATGAGATGTATATGTATATAATTGTGTGTATGCATGCTGAATTTGTGTTGATTGATTGAGAAAGTTTGGTCCATGTCAGTGCGTAAGTCCTTGGGATCTCTAGGTGAGATTCCCAGGGTCATGCTTCAGTGGTCGTGACATAATTCCATGGCCCCTGTTAGTGGGTGTCCATGGTGGTGCCCCATATGTATAACTAGGTAAGGATTCAAGGTAAGGTTGCATCCTGACACTCTAAGGAGTAAGTTAGTCTCACCTAGAGCGGACTGACTCCTGTGGTGAGAGTAGCAGGTGGCCCGAAATTCATTAAGGGCTAACCTTGTGGTGAGAGAAAATTTGATTCATGGTAACACTTGTAACACATAGCTCGGGGGTGAGCAGCTCGGGGGTGAGCAGAGGTATCCACCATAAGTGCAAGCATCCGCTGAATCCGACCAGGTTATACGTATCCGGATGAGTCGAGTCGAGTCATAGTGTATTGATTGAAAAGTTATAACATGCTTGTATGATGTATGGGTATTGGATGGTGAAAGTATATTTGATTGTATGATGAAAATATTGTTGGCTCTAGCTTACCCTTTTCTTGTTGGTTGCTTTGTATGTTGTGTTTCTATCTTTGCGATGATCATCAATTTATTGATGGGAGCATATGCGAGGGGTAACCGTGGTTAACATGGGAGAGACGACTCTACTGCTTAGTCTTCTTGGGATATCTTTAGGGCTACGGCCTATGTACTTGTCAGTCTTTACATTTCTCTATGGTTCCAGCGGACTGTTTATCATGTTCCCTTATTTTTGGTGGCACCATGGTGTGCCTTGGTTGTAAGGCGTTATGTTGAAACTCTAGGTCTGCGCTGTTATATTATAATTGTGTGATGATTTCTTTTAATTACGCTCATTAATTAATTGGGACGTTACAATTGACACTGTACGTGATATTGTGGATGAAATTTAAACACATTCTATAGTTTTGTATGTGATATTGTAAATGAAATTTAAACACATTCTACTTTTGACATGTGGCATTATATTTTGGAGAAGATGCTTAAGATGCTTCAAAAGTGAGGACATAAAAGAGGTATAGGCTACTATGCTTCTATCACATTTGTATAAATATAGGCTTTTAACTTAACTATTTCATTGTTTCACCGCTGACAATTAGGGATGTCAAAGTGAGCCAACCCTGCTCACATGGGTTGGCTTACCATGGGTTGAGCCAGCTCAATCTAAGTGAGTAAGAGATTTTGCAACCTGACCTGACCCATCATGGGTTGGTGGGTTAGTGGACTGAATCACTTACAATTTTTTATTTTTGAAAATTATTTTATATATTTATTGCATTACAATGAGAGTGAATTGACTTAATTTAAGTTGTATAATAGTGGAATTAAAATGTTCACTTAATTTTAAATATATTATTATAAAGATAATAGTTAAAGATTAAAGTATCAAAGTATATAACTTGATAAAAGTTTCTGCTTTTACTCTCAATCTGGTCGATTAACGCAAGATTTGGAGTTTTTCCTCTCACATTTAACATCAGATTTGTGTTCTAATCTCTACTCTTTCTCTTTTTATCTGTTTTTTCTCTCATAACTTTTTCTTATGGTTGAGCTCTCTGCATTTTTCGTCTCTTCTTAAAAAACCCTTCCCTTTTCTTTGAAATTTGGTCGATTAACATCATATTTGGAGTTCTTGCTCTCTTCCTCTCACATTAAGCTCAAATTTGAGTTTTAACTCTATCTTTACTCATTTATTTACATTACATAGTGTTCTTAATACCTATGTATTTCTCCCCGTCATGTAAAATTACATCGTTAATGTGACGAAGTCTGAACTTGTGAATCATTTGCTCAAAAGTTTTTCTTGGCAAGACTTTATAAATAGACCGCCAGATTTTCACATGAATGAATTTTTGGATATTTATATCATCTTTTCAATTGAACAATACACTATTGTCTTCATATATGGTTGTTGATTCCATCTTTGTTGGGGATAGCCACAAGTTTCTTGCACATGTTAAATTATAGACCTTAACCAAACATATTCAAAACTTTCCTCATAATTCTGTATGATTAGACGATGTTACTACTATGGTTTGTTTCATATACATCATGAAACCATTGTGCTACCACATGTGAACAAACATCATATTTGTGGTCAACCATTATGACATTGCGAGAATATGTAAAATAACATGCATATACATAACCCATTAGGTCTGATTCTCAATCATTTGGATGGAATAAACTCATATTCGTAGTACCCTTAAGGTAATAAAATATATGTTTTACTCCAAACCATTTTCTTCTTGTAGTTGAAGAACTATATCTTACTTAACAAATTTACAACAAATGCAATATCATATCGAGTATAATTAGCAAGATACATTAGTATTTCTGTACCACACCTAACCAAACTCAACCAAATAAGTAAACAATGCATCAAGGCAACCAGGTATTCAGTCTAGGCCGAGTCAGCCTAACTTGTACCGGGCCTGGTCAACTTAACCATATAAAGGACAACCCTCACGTACATGCCAAAAACAACCCAAGTACACGACTTGGGCTGGCATGGACTCAGACTCATAACAGAATAAAGGCTAAAGTAACAGCAAAGCGGCCAACCTAGGACAGTGTGCGGCCAAGGACGACATCTGACAAGTCAAGAAGTAAATGGATTAGACTGCTCTTAAAGACTTAGTAAAATGGAAGCCCCCGCGTTCAATAGGCCTTAAGGGCCTAAATTAGGGCCCAGGCCCACTCACAACCCAAGCTAGAGCCCAAGTCAAGGCCCGACCCACGAGACAATCAGACATCATTAATGCTCTATAAATACGCGTGGACCCCAGTAATTAAAGGTACGCATTCATTAATCACTGATTTGACCTTCTGAGAGCTTTGACTTACTTGAGCTTTGGAGACTCTTCTGTAGGTAACCCTTCCTGGGTTCAAGCTGACATGTATCAAACGGGGAGAGACCAACTGAGGAGATAGCGGACTACATGGTAAGGTGACACTTGTGCCTAACTCATCTTATTTGTTCTTTGCAAGAACAATTTCTATGACACTAAGATATGGTGCTTCTGGACCAAGAAGATCTTCATCATTTTCTTGAGATCTAAGAATAGCGTTTATCAACATCTAACGACCTCACAACTATTACAGTGCATAATGGATGTGACTTGTCCATTTAGAACATTTTACACACCTTAATTATATGAGCCTCTTGATGTATAAAAAACACCTTTATTTAAATACTCAATTTGTAATCTCAAACAAAAATTTTATCTTTTCAAGATCCTTCATCTCAAATTCTTTCTTTAAGCAATCAATTGATTTTGTGAGCTCATTAGGAGTTTCAACGATGTTTATGTCATTTACATAAAAAATAATTATGGAAAATTCACTTTTGGATCTTTTCATATAAATACAAGAACACATATGATAATTTCTATATCCTTCTTTTAATAAGTACTCAAAAAGACGGTTTATGTTACACGCACCCTGATTGCTTTAATCAATAAAAGGGCTTGCTTAATTTTATTAAATAACCCTCTTTAGAATTTACCTTGTTGGGAAAATAAAATCCTTCAGGGATTTTTCATATAAATATGATTATCAAGAGAGTCGTACAAATAAGTTGTAACATCATCCATTAGATGTAAATGCAAACTTTGTTGTGCAACTAGGATAATCAAATATTGCAATGTTGTTGCATCCAATACCAGAGAATATGTATTTTCACAAATCAATATCAAGTTTTTGTGAAAAACCTTGAGCAACCAATTGTGTTTTGTATCTAACAATTTCATCATTCTTTATTTGATTTTTGCGCAAAAATTCAAATATACCCAAGGGGTTTCACACCTTCAGGTGTGCGAACCATAGGTTCAAAATCCTTTTGTTTAACAAGCAAATCTAATTATGCTTATTTGCATATTTTCATTTTGGCCAATCATGTCTTTATCGACAATCTTCAATGATCATTGGTTATTAATCCTCATTGTCATTCATAGCATTCATCATTATATTATATGTAAAAGTTTTGTCAATGTTGACTTCATTTTGGTTCCATATTATATGATTCATGACATAATTTATCGAGATATCATCATTTTCAACAATTTCAGGTACCTGAAGTTCTTTTGGAACCGAATCATTAATTAGGTCAAATGAATCTTTTGGGATTCCACCTTTTCGATTAGGTCATCTTGCATTTTAGCTCCCTTTCTCATTCAAGAGTTTTTATCTTTGGAACCAATAGGCCTACCACGCTTCAAATATGTCTTTGGAACTAACAAGCCTACCGCGCTTCAGGCGTGTTACGAAATAATATCAAATATACTCGGAGCATTACCAGTTGTTATATATGATTTGATTACCCTTTCTGTCAATAAGAATATTTGGTAATTGATTGACTAATTTTGTAAATGAATTATCCTTTGAACTTCTAGTTTACATTCTTTTGTACGAGGATCAAGATAAGATAATGATAATTCATTCTAACAAATATTCTTTTCCAATTTTTTTCTTTCTCTTCCTAATGTTGGAAAACTTATTCATCAAAGTGATAGTCAAAAAGTCGAATTGTAAATAAGTCGAACTGTAAATAAGTCTCTTATTGGTTGTTCAAGATATTTTATTATTGAGGGAGTATCATATCCAACACATATTCTCAATCGTCTCTAAGGACCCATCATAGTCCTTTTTTGTGGTGAAATTGAAACATATATACCATACTAAAAAATTCTTACATGAGAATATTATGTCACTAACCAGAAACCAATTACATAATAGAGTATTTGTGATAACTTATTGACTTTATGCGAATCAATAATGCAACATGCAAAATTGCATATCTCCAAGTAGCCATTGGAAGGAGAGAGTTTCCAGGAGTTTCTAGAACAAATTCGCGCTAAAAAATGATCAACTTACCTCTCTTTCAAAAATCACAACTTTTATAGTCAAACTGTTATGAAATTATATAGGTTGATTTCCAAATCAATTGGTTGATTTCACTTGACTTAAGTGAAATCAATCGATTAAAAAATAAATATACTAATTGAATTTGTTGTAGTTTAAGACTACTACAGCCAACCTTTTAACCTGTTGAAAAACCATTCAACAGATTAAAAGACACACCTAAGATCAAATACATCTAATTAATGCTACAAGGTCAACAATATGAATTACAAACTTCAAATACACTTTTTTAATGATGTAATCATGTGGAGAGCACACGTTCCAACCTTGATCAACATTGATATCATCAAATCTCCTTTCCTTCATCAATGTTGGCTTCATTCCAATGGTAATGGCTTCAAGATAGCTTAAAAGAGCTTCATTAAATCTTCAAGAAGCATACCACCTTGGCTTCTCATGTCAACAATCTCCCCCTGATTTGATGAAGCCAAACTCAATCTTCTTCTATCTTCTCCCATTGGTTGGATACCATTAAGTTGATGAAGTAACACCTAAGCTTGAAACTTGTGAACCTGAAAAACATTTACAATAGCAATACACACAAGCTAGCAAGCACACAAATATGCACATGCTCCCCCTATCAATAATATGAGTTCAAATTCAGATTTGATTATTGATTCCAATTTTAATGCTTATACTTAGTTCAATGTGATCAATTTTCCATTTTCCAAATTTTCTCCCCTTTGGATTCATCAAACAGAACAAATGCATAAAGAGAACAAGCATTGCATATCCTTTCATTAATACTGGAACATAATACAACCAACAGAAACTAAAAACAGAAAAAAAACATAAAGCTGCTATAATTAGCCGACTGAAAATAAAAAACAACCAACTCAAACAGACAGAACTCAAACTGAAAAAGCACAAACACATGGATGTAATGCATGATCCTAAATAGCCAACACACTCAGTCATCCTGAGGATCATTTTTGGTCTGGAATGAGTTCAGCATGTCATGGATATCATGGATTAGGTCATCTAATGCATTGAATCTCTCATTGCAATAGTTGTGATGTGCATGTTGGGACACATTGAGCTCATGCAGTTGGTTTAGCACCATCCTCTCAAAATGTGAGTACACAAGGCCTCTATACTTTGGAGGGTTGTAGGGAATTAAGTCCATAGGTCCAGCAGTTGGTTCTTCCTCTTGATTTGCACCACTTGGGCCAACTTCATGGTCATGTACACCACCAACTACAACACCAACAGCTGTCCATGCATTTCCCACCTTGAGAAAGCCCATTCTGTGCAGATTTTGGTTGGAGGTATGGTTCAACAGTCTAGTTGACTCTTCTAGCTCATCCTCTACATCAATTTCAAAGTATTCAATGAATTTTGATACCAAAACCACATATGACAGCCTAAAATTTGTGAGCCTCTTAGCCTTGAGCTTGTGATCACGAAACATATAGATCCAATCCACTTGAATGTTATGTTGAATGCAATACATGAGTATCAAATATCCCTCATTCAATGTTGAATGGTTGCTACCACGTGGAACTATGATTTTTATGACTATCATAGCAAGAAGCCTTTGATCCACCTTGAAATCATCAACATGGAAGTGTTTGATTTCAGTAACAGGATTCCTCAAGCATTGGCCATAGTATTATGGAATATGAATGGATGATTGGTTAAATATGTGGACATGGAATTGGTATGAGCAATAATGTTATATTGATTGATGGAACATGGTATTGGTGTGGTCAGGACGCAATACCACGATAGTTTCGTGGTGGTGCCTCATTGGTCAGGGCGTAATTCCATGAATCTCTAGGGGAGATCTCATGGTGGTGCCTCATTTGGTCAAGATGTAATTCCATGTTGGTTGCGTGGTGGTATCTCATGGTCAGGACGTAATTCCATGACTCCTGTTGGTGGGAGTTTCATGGTGGTGCCTCATTATATAATTTAATAAGGATTCAAGGTAAGGATTACATCCTGACACTCTTAAAGAGCTAGTTAGTTTCACGTTCTTTTACTCTGTTCTATTATTGGCATCATGGTGTGCCTTGATATTTCCATTTTAAATACCTTGGATGTCTGTAAGGAGTAGTATTTATACTCCATGACCGTGCTTCTTATATTATTCATCGTAATGTTTCATTTAATTATTATTATTTAAATGAGACGTTACAATATGTCATAGAAAGAAAGAAAAATATAGCCCACCAACATTATTTTATCTTCGAGTCCAGTCAACTTGAATTATGAAACCGTTAGAAAAATAAAATCCTCCAGATTCTATCTAAATTAATTATTGAAATTACTGAATTAGATAGCTTCCACGTTCTCTACTCTAATAATTTATTCTGTGTCTAAGATTAGCAAGTGTGAATAATATTGATTGCTAGGTACAATAGAAAACTTCAATATATTCTTTTATGTATTTTTATTTCTCTTCTTTTATTTCTTTTAAGTGAACCATTTTAACTTTTCCTAGGATAACCTTTGAGGGTATAATAGTTTTTGTATTGACAAGACTAAATTTGAGTTAGAAACTTTGAAAGGGTTGTATCAGATAGAGCCTGATAACTGCAGGTCGGATTTGGCACAATTTTCCATTTCTTTTGGATTATAAAAGCACTCAAAGCAAGATCTCAAAGACACAAAACACTCAAATCAACCAGCAAACATAATATAAACAGCAAGTAGTTGAAATTAACAGCACCAACTGCTACGAGGGTTGCCACAAAAACATGTTTCACTTTTCATCTGGTCATAGTCTGTGACATTACAGGTGATAGTATAGCTCCTT
>Ga0209589_1003090_pt1 | contig 29148 bp, 5 predicted proteins | sample CowpeawhiteBW_FD_187525 | JGI IMG/M metagenome (GOLD analysis project Ga0209589, IMG submission 187525) | Root nodule microbial communities of legume samples collected from California USA - Cow pea white BW (SPAdes) (version 2) | ecosystem: Host-associated > Plants > Roots > Nodule | place: USA...
TATATATATATATTGTTCTTGTCGACGTCCGTCCAATTTTAAACTGATTAGGTGTCTAGTAAAAACAAAATTTTGTGTCTCCTCTTCAGTGTTTTTTTTGTGCCCTTTTATGGGAGGTCACTTACCGTTGTGGTATCTCACACGTCACATCCGCTTTATGGGGATAACTTACCGTTGTGTGTCCTTTCCATTGATTAATACTGATGGGTCACTGACCGTGCTTGGACCATCCTTAACGGGCTTCATGATCGGGTACAACTCGAACGCGTCTGGACACTATATATATTATTTTACACTTTGAAGACAAAATCCATATCCAAGGTTGAAAAAGTTGAGTTAGCATTACCTAAGAAATATCTTTTGATTGGTCATAATGTTTGATGACATCTAAACATGTTGAAAAGGATTTTGTGTTTGTGTCTCCCTCTCTCACACACTTTACCTATTCCTCGTAGTGAAAGATATGACCCACATGTGTAGGAAAAACCATAGTACAAAGAACAAAAACAAGAGACAGTGGCTATGAGTCACTAAATTCACATTGAGGTTATTTAAGTTTCGAAATTTCAATAAGTTCAAGACTCAAAAAAATAAAAAGTCATTTTTAGTGTTCCCCAGAAAAAAAAAAGTAGGAATGCATTGTGAAATGGATTTTATTTTTAAATAAATATTTTAAATTCCTGTTTTATTAAATGTTTTAAATTTTTGAAATTAATTCTCACTTTTTTCCGTTAAACATATTTACGAATGTGGTTAACCCATTATGACCTGTATAGAGATTTTCAAGTGTATCTCTTTTAGATTTATTTTTTTTATGGATCAGTTTTGGTCCTGAAATACGAATAGCCCAATCGTATAGGCCCAATTAGAAACCCAGCTCCATATTGCACATAAGACGAATGCCCATCACTACATTACTTTTTGATATAATAATTTTTTAATTGTTTAAAATTCAAAGAGTCAAAAATGTTCTGGTTCCTTAATTTATAGTGAAAATTAAAATTTTTTTTTTTTTAAACTTTGAATTAATTTAGTCTCTCATTTTTATAAATGGTTAGATTTAGTCTTTTAAACCATTATTGTTTAAGTTTATTTTACTTTTCAATTATGTTTCTCAATTGAAGCAAAAATGTGTCAATCGAAATAAATAAACTTAAATGCTATCATAAAACGTGTTTAAAATGTTAAATAAAATTAACAAAATTTGGTTAAAAGAATTAAATTAACGTTTTTCTAAAGTTGAAAAACTAAATTAGACAAAAACTAATAAGAGAAACTAATTTTAATTTTTACTAAGAATTAAGGAGTCAAAAATATATTTAACTCAAAGTAAAATTTAATTTGAGGATTGTCTGATTTGATTTTAATTTTTTTAGTTTTGAATTATATAATTTTAAAACTTTTTTTACATGGTACAGTTCAAACGTTAAAAGTTACTTCTATATTATATAATTTAAAATCTTTATATTTTTAGTTGTACAATTCAAAAGTTTTCTGTTTCTAGATGATATAATACAAATATAATTTTTTGTGTGAAAAAAAAATAGATGAACAGTCTAAAAGTTAATTTAGACTTTCAAATTGTGTCATTTGAAAAAAGTTTTTTTTTTTTTTACTTCTAAATTATATAATTCAAAAATCACCTTTTGTTCTATTTTTTTTTTATTCCATAATCTAAAAGTAATTTTTTTCATTAGAAAGGTTTTAAATTTGGATTAAGTAAGGGCCTAAAATCTTCGAGAAAAAATTGTTAGGGCAATTATTGCTTCATGCAACCCATCAATTTTGGAATTTATTTTTTCGAAACACAAAAATAATTCCAGAATTATTTTTTTCCAAAAACAAATGTCCTCCTTTTTTAAGGAAAACACTTTCCAAAAAGTTTTTGAGGAGTGAAGAAGAAATTAATGGGTGCAGAAAGTAATTGTCATTTGTTAGGACACGGTGAAAATAGAATGGCTTTATTACGATCTAATAACCTGAAAAAAATACATTAGGGAAATGATTTATTGACTATTACATTTTGATAATTTTTTTTATAATTTTAGGTGACATATTTAAGTATTATTTTCTTATTTTTAATATTTCAAAATTATTTAAAATATGTCATCTCATATTGTAAAAGATAATTATCAAAATTTAGAAATTAAAATATCATTGTACAACAATGCTTTTTCTAACCATCTTAACACAAGAATACAAGCATTATAAAATTTAGGTATAAAATTTAAGATTTAAGATTTAAAGTATAGTAAATATTTATTTTACGCTTTGCTTAGTCTCTATCTCCGTCGTAATTGTATGTTTGATTAGAATTGAAATAATCTAATCAGATTAAAGAAATTAAAATTTAACAAATTTGAATTACTTTATTGAAATAAAATAATAAAATAATTATAATAATTTAAATTTAATGTATTTAATTTTTTAAACTGTTAAATTTCTTATTCAAACTCAGTTGGTCATGTGGGATTGGTAACAGATACATTTTTTTTCTTTTAATATCTAGTAACAGTCAATTCACATAATGTTTCAGTAAAGATTAAAAGAGCAATTTTACTCGAGTTAAAGAAAATTATCATGTACTATTAATTTTTTTTTTTTCAAAATTTTGAATTCGAAATTGTCATATGATTTTACCATCATGCATTAATATTATAGACTTTTGAAGTGGGTAAAATAAATACTGTAGCAATTGGAAAAATTAAAAATACAAAAAAAAAATCGAAAGAAAGAAAATATATAAACTAAGAGTGGCCACCGCACATGTGCACACACACAAGAGTAACCAAAAAACATTATGAAATCACGCGAATCTTGTCGGTCACTTATTTACGCCGAAATTATCACGAGTGCTCACCTTTCACTACTTTTAATCAAATAATATTAATAAACAAGTTTTCCGAAAATATAAAAATAGAATTATTTTTTCATATATTAAAAATAGCTCTAGGAACACATAGAGCAAACTAATGGTGTATTTATATTATCGAGTTAAATATGTTTTTGGTCTTTTAACTTTCAATGAAAATTGGAATTAATCACTCTCAAAAACTTTAGTCCAATTTAGTCACCAACTTTATAATGATATGAATTTAGTTCTTATAACCAAATTTTGTTAAGTTTATTTTACATCTCAAATGTGTCTCATGATTGTTTTTTAACTCACATGGAAGAAAACATGTGTCAAATGATGTAAATAACTCAAATGCTATCATGAAATGTATTCAAAACGTTAAATAAACTTAATAAAATTAAATGAAAATGACTAAATTCACACAATTTTAAAATTGAGAAACTAAATTGAACTAAAACTTTAGAGAAGAACTAATTCAAATTTTTAATAATAAAAATTGAGAAACAAAAACATATTTAACCGTATATTCTTCATGAATACAAATTACGTAAATAGAATTAGATAATAAATGAGACATAAACGTGGAAACTACTAATCAATCAAATACGCAAATCACGAGCAAACATTCTGGTGATAGAGAAACTCGGAATTGAATAATCTGAGAATGGAAATTTGAAAGGGTCTTATTCATCAAAATCAAAAACAAAAGTTTGTGATAACATCGTTTTCTTTGAACCTTTAATTTTTGTTTTAATTTTAGGGTTAGGAAAAGTGTGGCAATGGTGACTTTGTGATTGACCCATCAATTGCGGCAAAACTTTCTACACTCCCTAGGGTAATTTATTCAAATTGTCCTTTTCTATTTCCCCTTCTACTTCATCTAAATTGAGGCTACACTTCAAACTTTACTCCTTTTCTTTTTCTCATTTATGTGTGTGCATTACTCAATTCAATTATTGGATTGGCAGAGAATAAGAACTGAAAAAAAATCCATGGCTATTTACTAGAACAATTATTATTATTATTATTTGTGTTTAGATTTTGTGTTGCCGTGAATAATGGGTATGATTAGGTATATGCATCTATGTGAATTGGTTGCTACTTCCCACCTTCTTCATCTTCATCCATTAATGAATTACCTACAACTTTTAAAGACTTCAATCCATTCACTTTGCTTTCATAATGTTCCTTTTATGGCACCACCCACATTAATACTAACCTTACCTCATCTTCTCATATGTCTTCTCTAGCTCTTCCTTTCTCATTTTCTATTTAACTAATATTTTTAACATAAGAAAACATTTACATTTCAATTTATTTACTAATTCATTTCTTAAAACAAACACTATTTATCTATTTTAATAAATACAATAAAATATATTTGATTTTACTTCAATGATAGAGAACATTAACTTTGTTGGTTGGAAAGGGAATTTAAATAATAAAAATGTTAAGAATCTAAATCTGAGTTGAAGTCGTATATTGAATAAAGATGAGAAAGTTAGACACATATAAGAAATAAGACTCATAAATTCATTGTTTTTCAAGTTTTGGATTGAAAGTGATATCAATCTTTTATATATAGGTTAGACCGATGTCTAATTCGTATCGTGTGTCTCTGATCATCTATCGATATAAAATAATTAAACCAGAAAGCGGGAAAATGGACTAAAGTATTTTCTATGGAATATTTGAAATAGTGGGGGCATATGGAAAAGGATAGTGGTAAATCTAGGTTGATTTGAAAAGAGAAATTTGCCTAAACCCAAGTTTTGTGTAAATTGATAAGGTTGTTTATCTCTTTTATGTTGCTTGAAACAGATAGTTGTCTGTGTGTTTTTTAAATGAGAGAATGGGGTCAATATCATGAGTCACTTTATGAAATGTCATTAAATATGCTTGACCTAATCACAGGCTGTCCTTGAACCCAAATTAAATGAAAACTTATGTCCCGGTTGAGGCATAGAACAAGTCAACCAACTTCTAACATTAATATTTTTCATTACATGTTTGATGTGAAAAGCCTTTGCAGGCCATGTGAATTTATACATGGAGGGCCCCTTTTTCATGTACGTCACTATCCATTTGATGGTGGGATATGCTCTGTTTGGCTTCCATTTTTTTTTTCCTTCTAATTTCCCCTTTCACCCAAAGGTAGCAAGAATAAGTGGAAGAAGTTTGGTGCTTTTACTTCTTTTCCACTTTTTCTCTCCACAAAATCGTTTTTCTCTCTCGTAAGGTAAGGTTTGTACTCAATAATATACTATAAAATTGTATTATCTTTAATTGATACGAGACTTCTAATAAATTGACATCACTTTCAATTCAAACACTTGTAACGATAAATTTATAGGTCTTCTACCACAAAGTTAAATAAAACTGGGTTTAATTAGTCGGATGATACCCACTTTTATTTAGATGTGTCAGTTTAGTCCCCGCTTTTAAAAATGTGTCAATTGAGTCTCAACTTTTGAAAATATGCTTTAATTAGGTCCTTTTCAGCAAAAAATTATTAACATCGTTAACTGTATTGATATTTAAAATGACATGCAAAATTGAGTATTGATATTTATATCAAAATTTAGTGATAAAAGTCATGAATTAAGTTAACGACTTTAGTAATTTTTGTCTGAATGGGACTTGATTAAAATACTTTTTCAAAAGTTGGAATTAGATTGACACATTTTAAAAACGGATACCAAACTGACATATCTGAACGAGAGTAGGTACCATCCGACTAATTAAACCAATAAAACTTTCATCTAACTTGTTATGGTTTCCATAGTGGAGAAAGGGACGTCAGGCCCACAATTCTCTTCAAATCTAGAAATTTTGAAAAGGGGTATTCTTTTTATGCATGTTAAATTGTACAAGAGAAATCGATTCGTGTGTAAAAAGATGAAATTTGTTTAATGAATGCAGCTAATTTGTTTTCCCGGTTCAATATGTGGGCACTGATGTGTTACATAATGGTGCAAAAAATAGTAGTAGTGTTGCTCATCAATGTCCTGAAGAATTTTCTTTTACAGAGCTATTAATGATATTAGAAGTTGGACATGATGTCTTCTAGTGGGGTTACGATTGTTACAAGGCATTAATTAAGAAATTAATTGTAACTTTTATTTTATCAAAAGTACAATGAAAATGAGGGTTGTGTTGTATTAAAACTAGCTTTTAGCTACCTGTAAAAAAATACCAATTTTAATAAGAGGTATAGTATACACTTGATTCCTTACCCTTAAAAAAAATAAATCGCACGCATTTGTGAGACACACGATAAAGCGAATATTTAAAGTGCTACTACTACCTATCGCTGCTCTACATTTTTCTCATAATTGCAAACAAATTAATTAGATGCCATCACCCTTTTTTCTTAAGCATGATGAACAAGTTGCTACTTCTATTCAACTCAAGGAAAAAAAAAACAGAAATAATGAGGAGAATAATGGACGATAATAAGAAACAAGTTGGGAAAAAAAGTTACACATAAAACTGGCTTCTCTTTTGATGAGAACCAAGCATTGATCTTAGAATTAAATGGAACCAACTGTTCCTTGGAATTCCACTTTCATTATTTCATACATTCATTTTTTTTTTTTTAATTTAATAGTGTTGATTATAAGAAATCGTGATATTCTTCTGATAGTTATTGTGAAGAAAGATAAATTTAGCATAATTTTTTTCCTACTTTTTATTAACATAGACACGTCTAAATTTGGTTGTCCCAATTTTAATTGTATCGAAAAATTTTGTGTAAGTGCTCTAAGGTCCCTTTTATGAATGGAAAAACCACAAATTGAGTTGGGTTGTAGAGGTTATCCGAATGTATGAACAATTGACATCAATGGGGTTGGAATAGTAGAGTTAGCTCATGGTGGATGGAAACAAAAGTTTCATAATCATCTTGCCTTTACTTTTATGTGAGACAAGTTTCAGTGGACAACACCCGAGGAAGGCAGGTGGTGATGAAAGGGGTAGCACAGAAGAGGCACAACCAACAAAAAGTAAAAGACAAAAGCATTTTTTTGTCTTTAAAGTCAAAAGCCAGTTGAATAAAAGCACAAGTTTCAATTTACAAACTTTAAGTTACGGTTTTCATTTTGTAAAATTAAAATCAAGTATTTTTCACATTTAAACAACCAGGGGTTTTTTATGGCTGGAAGTAAGTTTGGGTTGAGCACCAAATTGGGTAAGGAGAAACAAAACAAGGGTTTAAATTTTAAAACAAGAGGAAAAGCAAGTTTGAACGTTTGGTAAAGGAGGCAAAATGTGAGGGAGAGTTTTATAACCTGAACGAACTTTTAGCAAGGTTAACAGTATTTATGTCCGAAATTACAATGGTGGAAAAGTGTGCTTTACGTAAACAGATTTGAATTCAAATCTAAAGGGTTATTATTAGGAAGAAGTGTGTGCACATGGGGGGCAATCTTAAACTATACCGCTAATCAAGTGAAAAGAAAGGATTAAAAAAATTAAATAAATGAAATCTGGCATGCCATCATCCTTAAAAAGGGTCCTTGGGATGGAAATCCAGGTCCCACCACCATGACCAGAATCAGGGTCCTCTTAAACTATAGACAACAGGTGGTGGTGACCTCGATCCAAGATTAAGGGTCATTTCATTTCAAACCGCAAGTATAATCTTTGATAAGAGCATCAACCACAGATAGATTCCTAACTTCAACTTAATTATTAGGTTTTAAATAAAAGAACTCGAAAAATCTTGCTGATTCCGTAAACCCTCCTCCACGAATGAACTATCATTGAAAATAGTATTGCTTTTTGCCAAGACACTGGAGATTGCCAAAACCATATCTAGAGTTCTAAAGTTGAAACAGAGATGGGGTTGGCTTTGGATGGCCAAAACCGTATTCGAAGTTTAAACAAAGATGGTGATGGGGTTGGAGCTCTGAAGTACGAAGGTACATTGCTCCAAAAGTTTGAATTGAAACAGATGTATCACTAATTGATCAGATGATGAAGTTAGTCTATCTAATTGGCATATGGAATCACAAATGAGGGGACATCACATAAATGCAGATAGAGATGGCAGGGGAAGCATAAGCACACACACAACATTCTCATAGCAGAGAAATATTTTCGAGACACTGGTACGAGAAAGGAATTACCTCAATTCAGAAAATCAATACATGTAAATGTTCTTAAATTATACTATCAATTGCAAAACAAAAGAAACAAAAAATTAAATAAAAAAAAAAAAAGTATGATATAAGAGAGACAATAACAATAAACTCCACAAACCTGCAGAAGCAGCAGCAGCAGCAGAAAGTGCTGCTACTCTCTATGCAATGCAACCCTGAATTATGGTCTCCAAATTCATCCCTATACATACACATTTTCTCTGCAACCTACTCTTTTCTCTGCCATTTTTATTTCACAACTCGAATATCCATAACAATTCAAATCAATATGGAGAGACTTTCTCCTCTTACCTCAATCCACTGTAATCTCCTCTCTGTTTTCCTATACTAGAACAAACATCATCATCACATGCAGCCTTACACAAACCCTTCTGGTTCCTCAGGTTTTATTTTTCGCGACGAGAGTCGCGTACTTACTTGACATGGCTGGCACAGGAAGAGGAGGGCACAGCAGAAATGGCCACCAATAATAACAAAAGTATGAACTGAACTTGAATGGTTTTTTTCATTGCTAGGGTAGAGGGCAAGGGTTAGAGGAGAAAAGTTCTCAAAAGAATCAATAAAAGGGAGGTGGAGGAGGAGATGCATATGAGACTCCTATGACGGGTGGCAAAGGCCCTTCATATACAGGGGCTGGTGGTGGAGACGACGGAGGTGGGGGCGGTGGTGAGTTGTAATAATAAACAGGTGCTGGTGGTGGCGAAGATGGTGGCGGCGGAGAACTGTATTGAACTGGGGGAGGTGGTGGTGATGGTGATGGAGGTGGATGGTAAGGTGCAGGATGTGGTGATGGTGGTGGCGGTGAATGCTCTTCACAAGGTGGTGGTGGTGATGGCGGAGGCGGAGGCGGTTCTATACAGGGGGGAGGTGGTGGTGGCGGTTCTATACAAGGTGGAGGAGATGGTGGTGGTGGTGAATGGACTGGTGGAGGTGGAGAGTGAACAGGAGGAGGTGGGGGCGGTGACAGATAGGGATAGACTGGAGGCGGCGGTGAGTGCGGTGGGGGCGGTGAGTGTGGTGGAGGCGGTGAGTGTGGTGGGGGAGGTGGAGGTGAGTTTTGCGGTGGCGGTGGTGGACTATAGTAGTATTGCACAGGTGGTGGTGGGGAGAACACAGGACTTGGTGGAGGTGGAGGTGATGGCGGAGGGGGTGAAGGTGGTGGCGGAGACCTTACACAATAAACTGGTGAGGGCGGTGGCGGTGAAGGTGGCGGCGGTGAAGGTGGAGGAGGAGGTGGCGAGTAGACTGGTGGTGGCGGGGATGGAGGAGGAGGAGGTGGCGAATAGACTGGCGGTGGCGGGGATGGCGGAGGTGGTGATGGTGGCGGTGGTGAAGGTGGGGGTGGAGGAGGAGAATATACTGGCGGTGGCGGTGAAGGCGGAGGTGGTGAAGGTGGCGGCGGTGGAGGCGGTGGAGGCGGCGGTGGAGGCGAATACACTGGAGGTGGTGGTGGTGGCGAGTACACCGGCGGTGGTGGCGGAGGGGAACGGGGGACATAAACAGGCGACGGTGGCGGCGATGGCAATGGTGGTGACGGAGGAGGAGGAGGCGGCAATGTAGGAACAAAAGGCTTACACCTAAAAGACTTGCAATCGACAGGGTGTGACAAAAACGACTTACATTGTCCTGCGGGGCGCTGGTACGGCCTGGCCGATAAGCAGTTGCGGCGGTCGTCAGCCGCCGGCAAAGCGAGACACCGAGGCGGTTCGCCAGTGAAGTAATTGTAAGAGAAAGTAAAGTTCTGGAGATTGGGAAGCTTACAAATGCTCTCGGGAATCTTCCCAGAGAGTAAATTATGAGCCACATTGAGCTGCTCCAAACTCACGGCGCCTCCGAGGGCGTCAGGCAAAGGACCTAACAACTGGTTGAAGCTCACATCGAACACCGTCAAATTCTTCAACAACCCTATCTCCTCAGGGAAGCACGACCTGAACGCGTTGTTCATCAGAATAATCTCGTTCAGACGCTTCATGTTACCGATTCCAGCCGGCACGCAGCCGTGGAAGCGGTTGTTGGCCAGCACGATCACCGACACGGGCGAGTTGCCAAAGTTCTCCGGCAGGTCGAACACGAAGCGGTTGTCGTTGATGAAAATGGCGTCGAGGTCCTTGTCGAAGAGCTCCTTGGGGACCGTGCCTTCGAATTCGTTGAACCTCAGATCCAGGAACTTGAGCTGCGGCAGATGCAGCACCACCTCGGGGAACTTTCCGGCGAACCGGTTGTTGCTGAGATCCAGCTCGAAGAGGAGTTTGAGCTTGTCGAACTTGTGCGGCACGGTGCCGCAGAAGCGGTTGGTGTTGATGTGGAGGAGCGCAAGGTCAGTGAGCAGGCCGAGCTCCTCCGGGAGATATCCGGCAATGTCGCCGTGGTTGAGGTCGATTCCGGCGACGGTGCGGATCTTAGGGTTGTCCAGTGCCTGAGCGCAGAAGACGTAGCTGTAGTTGCAGACATCGGGCCCCACCCAGTCTAGCGTGAGGTTTTTGGGATCAGACAGAATGGCCTGCTTCCATGCTTGTAGCGCTATGTAAGCGTTTCTCAAACGGTCGTTCTCGAAGCGGAAAGAGGGATCTACGGTTACTTTTTCTCCTCTGTCACCGAACTCGTCCTTGTAGTACAGAAGCTGCCGCTGCTTGATGTAGGAAGCTTCCGCGTCGGTGAGAGGCCCATTGTGGGAGATTGCTTCAGAGGTACACAGTGACTGCGCAACCACAACGATGAAGAGAAGAAGAGAGAGTGAGAGTGAGAGTGAGAAGTGGAAGGAATAGGTTTTCTTCCTCATCTCACATGCCACATCTGAACAACAACCAAATTCAACACACGATCGGTTTCACCTTCTCTCAGATCTGCTTCAAAAATGCACCTAGATTGCTTTCAATGTCCGAGAGAGAGACTCTGTGTTTGTTTCTAGGGATTTAGAAGAATGGCAGAGACAACCCTGAAGGAGCGTATAAGAGTCTGTGAAGAGAGAGAAGAGAGCGAGGTGAAATTAAAATTTAAATTAAAATTAAATTAAAATACAAACAATTTAATAATTCATCAAAAGGACAGCTAAATCACAGCTCAAAGCCCACCAGATTCTCTATCCCTTCTTCTCTTCCGCACTCGCTTTTCCTTTTCTTTATTCAATATTTTTTATTTTGGAAATTATTTTTCTTCCTTTTTTTTTTTCTCTGAGACAAAAGAGGAAGACTCTTTACACTATAATTCGGTATTTTCTGGCTCCTTCCTTGCGAGACGCAACAAGTTATTATTATTTTTTTTATTATTATTTATATTTTTAAAAAAACTTAGTTGGCACTCACTCGCTTACGCTTTGAATAAAGTGGTTTACGCGGAGAGATGGAATGGCAAGAGAGAGAAAGATTAGACCATTCCCACCAAACATGCATTAATTTATTACGTTCTTTTCAGGAAATAAACTTGATAATTAATTAATATTTTTATTATTATTAAGATTCATGATAATTTTAAAATTGATGTAATAAAAATATTTTTTGAAAACTAATGTGGTTTTTTTCCTAATGATTGTTTCCGTTATATTTTATGAAGACAGACATGATGTAGTAGTAGTTGTTGCACCCATCAAATTATAACGCGCCTCTCTATTTGACAGAGGATTTGGGCTTAAAAAATAATTATAAAACCGTTAGCACGATGATGTGGAAATTGTGAGTGCCACAAATTTAATCTAACTGTGGAATTTTTGTTTTGGTGATTCATAATCTCTGTGTCGGTGACCACTGTCAAATCAAGCACCTTTTGCAACTAAATTAAATGGCCGTAATTTATTTCCACTAATAAAAAATAAAGAAGAATAATATATTTTGTTGCTAATTTAATTTCGCAGGAAGTTAATCATTTTTTGCAATTTAGTTTGTACAGAATAAGATTTATTTGATTACAAAAATACGAGTAGAGCGTTGATTAAAAAAATGGTATAAAATGATGTCACGCACTCACACCTCTTGAGCTTTTTCCGTAATTCACATTCCCGTGATGGCGATAACTTCTGAACGGACTTTTTTGCCTTTCTAACTTATGGCTTTTTCTGGTTAATAGATTCCACCGTTTCCATTTTTTTTTCTTTTTTAAATGATTTTAAAAAACACATGTACTATCATCTTCACTTTAATTATAAATATTTTAAAAAATGTATATTTGTAATTAAACACAATTATATGAATGCTACGTTTAATTAAAAACAAAATGCGCTTAATCTATGTAATGTCAAAATTAATAAGACTTTTACCATTTATTAAATACCTTCCTCTGGTTTATTTAAGAATTTCGTGTCCTCTCATATATTTATTAATTATTTATCTTCCGTTTCCTCTTTCAATAATACTTTATTTCAGTTTCCGATCGTGTCTTCCATTACAGGGAAGAAAGACACCAAATCCAATTTTTAAAAAGCTAATCCTTTGTAAAATGATTAATGAAATTAATATATAATAGATATTTGAAAAGATTTTGAACATTTTATTCTTAATTAATTAATTAATGCAGAAGTAGATTAAATTTAATGAAAGTATATGCATAGGATATCATACTAACGATGTATTTAAAAGCTTATACATTACAAATATATTCTATAATGAAACTCCTCTAATTAGAGACGCGGAGTTTTAATTAACTCGGAGAAAATATTAATTGGAATAAATTAAGATAAATCATTTTATAAATCTTTTTTGAACGATTTAAAAGAAATTGAGGGAGCTAAAAAAAATAAAATACGAGACTCCTTGTTTCAAACTAACAAAATTACTCTCAAATTAAGATGTCTGCAGGAAAAAAAAAATGTTATTAATTAAAAAATAACTGAGGTCTTTGATAACTTTGAATTTATCTTTTGAAACTAATGACCAGATTAATCATTGGACAATCCCTTAAAATATTCAAACAGAAAATTGCAGTCAATGATTATTATTAAATGAATCTAGATTTATAATTTTTATTTTCTTTTATTCTCAAAATAATTTCAACAATTAATTTATAGAGTTTGTAGGTTTTAATATTTATAAATCAAACTGAAAGAGACACATTCTGAAATTGTTCATATCATACTCTCTTCCAAAATGGACCGCTTTTAATTCCACGAGCTTCAGTTTTTCTTTTCTTCAAATTTCTATGCGTGTACTTTCCTTTCAAATTTAATATAATATGAAAAATAACATATATATATTATTATACTATTATTCAATCATGAATTGTCAAGTTTATCGGATTTCACAGTATTTAGAAGAAAAAAAAATCTATATTTATCCTTTATTTTATGGCAACAAATAAAAGACAATAACTTTTTTGGTAAAGTATAAAGACAAGAAGCAAATACAAATACACAATGTATATATTTATCTTTCATTTTCTTAGAAGGAATTAATGGTTTTATTTAAAAAAAAAACAATTATGATGACATGTTGAAGTGCTTGAAACGCGTTTTGGTCATAAAAAAAGCTAGCAACAACTGGTGATAATAACTTAATCAAAACGTCAATCTTTAATTGTAATAACTCTCTAAATTCATTACATCAATCACAAGTGTGACACTTTATTTCATCTGTTTATTTCGTAGTATCTTTGTCTCCCAGCGTTTCAAAATATACCCGAGTCGTGTTTATGAGTTGGATGGGTTCAAACTTCAGATGCTGTATTTACATTTTCAAAATTTTAGGTCAACCTAACCAGAAGTCATTCTCAAAACTAAAAAGATTCTAATATATAAGAAATGTACGAAAATAATAATAACTTTAAAGATTAATACTGTAATTGTTAGTATATATTAATATTATTCTACATAGATGTAAATATATCGGATATTATATAAATTTATTAAAGGCTTAAATACTTTTTTCGTCCTTATGTTCGTAGTGTTTGTTGCAGATGATCCTTATTTTGACAGAATGTTTAAAATGGTCCTCATTTCTACTGAATGTTTAAAATGATCCTTATTTTCGCGATTCGTATTTTATTTTGTCCTTTTCTATGATTTGAATGTTTAAATCAGTAACGAAATCATATGTACAGTACACGTAACACACCCCAATGCAACGTAATACAAACAGTGCCACCTATACAGTGTTTCGTTACTGACTTAAACGGCGTCACAGAAAATAACCAAATAAAATACGAATTGCGAAAATGAGGACCATTTTAAACATTCGATAAAAATGAGAACCATTTTAAACATTCTGGCAAAATGAGGACCATCCGCAACAAACACTACGAAAATGAGGACGAAAAAAGTATTTAAGTATTTATTAAATAATTAATTATACATTGTTGTGGACGCTCATTTGTAATTCAATTGGGATATTTGAATGACGTGTTATTAAATATAAAAAGATACATTTTTACTATCAATTATATATTTTTTGTGCTAATATATTAGATTCAATATACATTCTTCATCGGTTAATACAACTTAAGGTTAAATATTATTTTAATCTTGCAAATTAAAATTTATTTATGATATATATATATATATATATATATATATATATATATATATATATATATATATATATATATATATATATATATATATATAATATTTATAACTCAACTATATTAATTTTTTTTAACGTGACAAATGATTTTTCAGATATTTGATACGTTTTAACTCAAATGTCAATTTAAAACTCTTTTTACAAGTAAAAAAAATATATATCATTGGGTTAATATACCAATATGTGATGTATGCCATATACGCTCGAAAGTTTATTGGACTCTCAAGTATTTTAAGGTGATGAGCAAACATTATAAAAGTCACCAAATTTTTTCTAGTCAAGTGGTTGTCACTTGAGCATTAACATTGATGCTAAAACAATAAACTATCTAGCAAATAGATGGTGCTATCTCATTTTCTCATATTAAAATTTGCTTAAATGACACATGTGTCGCTCAAGTGAAACGAATGTCATCTTATTTATAATTATGAGATTGAAAATGGGAAAACAACTCAAATGATAGTATGCTGAAATGATGGTGATGCTATGTCATGTTTCATGTTGTTTATATATGTTATGGTATGTTGTATGTTTGTATACATTATTTCTATAGCATGATATGATACTATATTCTCTGTATAGAGATATAATTAATGCTGAGAAGCATGATATTTGTCCCTTTTAAGTCGTCTTTAATAAGTAATTGATTTAAGATTATTGTTTACACACATACACAATATATATATATATATATATATATATATATATATATATATATATATATATATATTTATTTATTTATGTATATATATACATATATATGGTTTGGTCTTTGATGAATTAGTCCAATGTTATGCACGAAGCTATTAAGTGATGTAGGGATATAAATGGTATTATGCTTCGACTCATAATGATAAATACAGTATTTATATTAATTAAAATATCTTAAGTTCGTTTAAGTCACCGACAAAACTTTGAGTAATAATATGAAGTTGAGGGAGACTTATATATAATTTGCTAACAAATGTTTTGTATCACCTTAACATCCCAACAAATATGTTAGCTACTAAAGTTTAATGTGTTTATGATATATTATGTGATAACTCATGGTAAAATTTAATTACTATAGTTTTAGAATCTTTATATAATCGTTCATAATTAGTCATAGACATAATGTGTAATTAAATATGAATTTTTTAACATTCATATTTATTCTTTTAGTACATGTGTAACGTGATGTCATACAATGCTAAGTTTTCATTTTATTAACTCGTTTTTATGTGTTTCTTACGTGTTAACTATATTGTACTTATTAAAAGAGAATATTCTTTTACGAATAACACATGAATTGATCACAATCTCAGAAAATAATAGTTAATTTTATTTTCCTTGTATTCACATTTTAAAAACTTATAATTTGGATTATATATGTACATATTTAATATTCTAATAAGGTATGAATACATATATGTTACATTCTACTGGTATAATAGTTATAACTTTTTAGTGAATCATTATATTAATTATTTATAATCTTAAATAATAATTACAATTGAAAATATCCCAAGAGGGTGTAGCAATGTAGTTTTCTTATAAGAAGAAGATGAATAGGGCTTGTTGTTGTTAAAAGTTTACACTTTACATTGCAACCACAGACAATCGCCATGTTACGCGTCCGTATGAGCATTGATGCGGAGGAGGGAATTGGTCCCACAAAACTCAAGCGATGGAGAAAACGACGTCGTCATTGGGCCCCACGTGTCACGTCTTGCTCGCCTGGACCGTGGGCGCTCGTCACATCTTTCCTTTTCTCACAGTTTCACTCAAACATTTAATACCTTTTTTTATTTATTTAAATCAATGATAAAATATTTATAATATATAAAAAATAATCTTTAGAATCATTTTAATTTTTATATACCACTTTAATATTTTTTATTCTTTATAAAACTTGTTGTGTATGCCAACTTTTGAATTTATTAAAGTGGTGTAATCTTCTCTGCATAGAGGAGATATATATTTTGTTGTGTTTTGGTTTTGAAAGTTCATGAAACAATTAAGTTTTAGAGACATAATATTTTTTTTTTTACCTAATTTTAAAGAGGATGATTTAAATTTAGCTAAGTCCATTAAAAAAAATCAATTCAATGGATTACATTAGTCACTTATTTATCTATAGTTATTATAAGCGCTTGAACTAAAATATAACACTAAAACTAGGAAGTAACAATTAACTTAACCTTTTTAAAAATGAGGTTAAATATGTTTGTTTCTTAACTTGTATTAAATTTTGTAATTAGTTAATTTTGAAACTTTGGACTAATTTATTCTGTTAATTTTCGAAATACGTGAATTTAGTCATTTTAATAAAATTTGTTAGATTTATTTGATGTTTTGTATGCATTCCAATATTATATTTATTTATACTGGTTGACACATTTTTACTTTAATGTTAAGTCAAATATTATTATTTGTTTATACTTAATAAAATTTGATTAAAATCACTAAAACTACGTATTTTGAAAGATAAATGACTAAATTGGTCTAAAATTTCAAAATGAATTAATTATAAAATTCGCTTGAGAATTAAAAGACCAAAATCATATTTAATCCTTAAAAATATAATAATCTTGTTTTATTTCTCTTTGTAACGTAAAGTGAAATGTTGTATAATATAAACGGCACTAGAGTTGATTTTGCTTAATTATTTTATCAATAACCACACTTACCAATTTAACACAAGACAACAGCAAAAATTGTTTTTCATTGAACCTCGAATAAGTAACAAAACAAACATTTGTAGTGTGACTTATTTATATATATATATATATATATATATATATATATATATATATATATATATATATATATATATATATATATATATATATATATATATATATATATAAAATTACGTGTAGAAAGAAATTTTCAATTTTAGAAACTTAACCATGTGATACAAAACGCATAATTAGATAATCCAAAGACTAAAACTGCAGAAGGAACCTTCCAGAAGTGGTTGCCCTAAAATAATTTTGTTGTTTGTATACAATTAGGTTATGTTTCTTTGAATTGAACATGTGTACAACAAAAATATGTAATGTTAGTTCATCATTAGAAAAATTATAATTATGATTTCTTAAGCAGATAATCACTTTTTTTGGCCAGGCAATGAGAAGTGTATCATAATTTATAAATTAATTATCTTAATTATAAATGTTTTTGAACAACTGTAAACATTTTTATAATTATATCTATAGGTTAATTATCTTAATTACTTGTTTCACTTGAGTAATTGTAAATATTTAATTAGTATTAAGATGCGGATTTGATTATTATCTGATCCTTATCTTCTTGAGTGTTGATATACGCGTATCCACCGGCAAAATTATATGTCATAAATGTAAATTCATTTTTTTTATAAAAGATAAAAATTACAACAAAAATTACATTTAATAATAAATATATGATTAAATTTTTATGACAATTATTATTACTTTTTTTTTTACTTTTACTGACGTTAAAATAAAAAAGTATAAAAAAAATGAGTAAACTTGAATAAAAAAAAAAATATTGAAATTAAATAAAATTAATAAAAAAAACTTAAAATCAAATAAAAAGCAAAAGATGATTTTAATAGGTTTCTAATAAAGTAAGGTTTTACACAAACTGATTACATAAAAGTTTTACTATTGTTACATCACAATTAATACATTATTCGAAGAAAATCATACAATGAAAAAAAAAGGTTTAATTTAAATTATATTGACAAAAAATATATATTGGCGGTTTAAGTAAATTTTATGTATATTGAACTAAGTTAACCAACAGAGTTAGATAACAATTTTAAATACTTGATAAAAAAACAAAAATTTAATTAAAAATATCACCTAAATTGATGAATAAATTGAAACTTAATTAATCGTATTTTTAAGATTAAAAATTATAAAATGGAACGAACATATTGAGATGCATTATTAAACAAAAAATTATTAAATGATATAGTAATTAAAGTTGGTCACTTTCTCGATATAACGATAGTTAAATTATTAGTTTCAACCATGCATGAATAACTAGAAACCAGTTCCATTTTGGATACCTAATTAATGTTTAATTGTTCACCAAATGATGTGATAAATAAGGAAAAAATATATGTTAGTTGGGATCGATATCTCAATTGTGTGAATTATTAAGCTTTAATTAGTTAGAGATTTTATTGTTAAGATGATTCTTCTATTTAGTATACTCCTATATTAGGTTTACACCTTAATGCACCAAATTACTATATAATATTTTTTTTATGTACCATTATTTTAATGAAGTTTGAACTTAAGAGTTTATGTAAATTATTTAATCACCAAATTACATAAAAATGTTTATTTTTCCAAAGTATTAAAATAAATAAAAATAATAATGGAACAAAATAATCTAAAACAACGACCATGATTCAACAATAATAGCAATTTTAATTGGCAGGTACGAGTGAACTTTAGCCATTGGAGCATTTGGCTAAAGAATCAGATAACGTAACCAACCTTCTATATTCTATTTTTTAATCAAAACCTTCATCTGATAATAAACGTTATTTTGACTTTAAAGATAATTTTAGATAATCTAGAAAAATTAGAGTCTCTAACCTGTTTTAGCTTTCCACGTTTGAAAATAAGTTGGTGCACAATCCCTTTTATTCGATTAACAAACACCATTTACATATATTAAAAATTAATTTGAATAATTTATGATCAAATTAATTTGGTAAAGTACGTTGAATTAGAGTTAAAAATGATTTATTTGTATTGTATAATAATCGATAAAAAATAATAAAATAGTGGAGTAGGAAGAACCTTAGGTGGCAACACTTGCCACGTATGAACGAGAATAAGACAAATTTGCCAACCGGCAATGCCAGCTGTAAGATGTTTTTGTTTTACGGTGACACGTGTCGTGTTCAGAACATTCCACGTGGGGCCACAGATCTTATTCCATGTTGACTATCGCGTTCAAAAACCTCCTCACGCAATCTGTTTTTTTTTTTAATATTTTATTTCGAAAATTAAGTTCATTATTTTTTTTAGCGAAATTATATACATACATATACCGATATTATATCAATCATTTATTTGGAGCGGATAAATTATTATGATGTAAAATATTTCTTTCAAATAACTGATATAAATGTATTAAGAAAAAACATATGATAATTGTTTAAAGCATTTGACGATAAAAATTCTTGTAATTCAATTCCTTATTTCAAAGTATATGATCAATTTTTAATTAAATTTTATAGTATTGTGACTTTGCTGCGAAGTGCAGCCGATAACCCTCAATAATGAACTGTCAAATAAAAGTTAAATAAAGTGGAAATGATCAAATAGAGTTTTATTTTATTTTTTCAAGAAATTCTAATTTATTCTTCAACTTTAAGATATATATCTTCTATTCCAAAAGCACTTTACTAGCCTAATAAATACTTTATACTCTTTTCGGTGGAGAAAAAAAAGAAAACTTCTAGAAAGAAAGAAAGATGAAGCAGACTTTGCACAATTTATTTTATGAGAATTATATTACTTACATAGTTTAACAAATTCAATAAATGGGTTGTTTTATGAGGTTTTTCATTTAACTTTTTAGGTTTTATTTATGTCACTTTTAATATTTTCTTACAACTTTTACTTTAATGTAACCATTTTTTTAAGATTCACACTTTAATTAATATTTTATTTAATTGTCACGACTGAACTTAGGGTTGGAAGAAGAAAAAGAAAAATACGTGGTGACGCTAATTACGGAGAATTTGAAGAAGTCATGGTTACTCCTCTTGTGTTATTATTCTTTATCTCTTTCTTTATATTTTTTTCCCTTATACTAAAAACTAATCTTTCTACATGTTTGGGTCAATTTGTCATATATCCTAACGTGTACATTTATTTAATTAGAAACTATATAAAATAGATTATCTCATTTTTTATTTAAAAGAGGATAACATCAATTTCATATAATCATTATTAATTATAAGGTTTAACTAGTCAGATGATATCCATTTTTATTCATATGTGTCAATTTGGTACCTGTTTTTAAGAATGTTTTAATAGAGTCTTAACTTTTGAATAAGTGTTTCAATCATATCCCTTTAAAACAAAAGGTTATTACAACCATTAACTTAATTCATGACTTTTACGAATAATTTTTTGTTAAAAATGATCTAATTAAGACATATTTTAAAAAATTAAAATTCAATTGACACCTTTTTAAAAAGCGGATACCAAACTGACACATATAAATGAAATGAGTGTGATCTTTCTAATTAAACCTAATTCTAAACTCTTCGTGATCTCCACTCTCAAAATTCTCAAACAAATTTTGACCACAGAAAAAAAATTTATTTAACTTGGGTGTTGTAAAATCATGTATATCCCATAGTTTCACTTTTATAACACTTTGCTAACTATACGAATTATTCTTTTATTTTTTTCTGATATCAAATGATACCTTACTTACTTTTGTTCCACGTATGAGGTCTTTTCAGGCTTTATTTTAAGTTGAATTTTGGAACAAAACATGTGCATATACATGCTTGCATAGCACATAAGCATTTAATTTTACCCTTGACCTTTTCTCTGTATATTCCTTTCATTAATTATTTTATGTCTCGAAAGTCAATATTTCGCATGTCCCATTGAACTATAGTTCTTCAAAATCGTAAATGTACCCAAATAAATAAATAAATAAATGACAACTATTAAAGACAAATAATTCTAACATTTTGTATCTGTTGCAATTCAAGGCTTATATATACTCACTACACATGTGCTCCCTCATTTTCTTAGGATCTATGTAACCCTTAGTTTTAAAAAAGAAAGAATTATATTTTTATTTAAAATAATAAAGGAACGACATAAATATAAATATAATGGATATAAAATAGTCATGCAAATATTCCATTTCGCCTAGTTATTATTATTAAATATTGATTAAATAAAATTTCAATCCTTTTGACTTACAAAAATTGTTTTTCTTAATCTTATAATTTATTTTCCCAATTTTAACTTTCAAGATTTTCAATTCTTTCGTCCTTTATATTTGTGTTAGGCATATGTTCCAACAATCTTAAAAACACATTAATTATGTTAATACCTTGTTATTATGATTTATGTCACCAAAATGTTACGTTATAATGACATCATCAATTACCAAATGTCAATAAAAGTATTATCGCAAAATTAATACCATCTCAATATATTATCACATGACATCATCGTGATGTTAAGAAAATATAAAAAATAAAAATAGACTTAATATTGTATACCTGGTTGAACATAAAAAAAAATATATAAACTGAAAGAAAATAAGTATAATATTTAAATGTGCATACAAACATTTATGTTTTAAATTGAATTTAAAACTACTATAAAATAAAATAAAAACAAAATCATTCAGCCACATAGTATATCATTTAGTTATATTTTTGTTGTTCCAAATGTTACCCATACAAATTTTATGACTTTTATTATAAGTACGCACTTAGATTATCAATTAGCAAAGCCTAAACAGAAAATAAAACTTATTTTCTAACATTGTCCCATATGAATTTTTTGAAAAAAAAAATAGTGTTTAACTATTTTAACTTGTTACATATTTCAAATTCAAGATTTAAGTACGCACTTAAATACTCGAAATAAAAACTTTATTATTGATCATGATTTTATTAAACTTGACCAAGATGGTTTCTTAACGAAAACAAAAATACAATATATAAGTATTTTTAATACAACGAACTAATAATGTTAATAGTTTCATATGTTAAAAAAAATGTAATTTTTAGTATTTATTCGATCACAGTATCTCCACACAACCTAGACTCAAACTTATTTTAATTGAAAAACTTTAAATGACTCATAACTTTACATATTTTTAATTGGTATTTGAAAGTGAACTATGATATTTATTACCGTTGGTACAAACTTTGATAGAATTTTTTTTTTCTATTCTTACAGAATAATTATTTGTAGAAACAACTTAATTTTTTTTAGGTAACTCTAAATAGATTCAAGAAATAATTTCTTACCCTAAGTAGTTTATAGGCATTTGTCACTAAAAATGCTCTTAATATATTACAAATAGGTTACTTTATAGATTCGTGATTATACGTTTTCAACTAATAAGACATTTTTAACAAAATAAAGCAAAAAAAGACATAAGAATCACTCACCTATATGTTAAATGAAAAGCTTCCAAATGGATGCATTCTAAAGAAAGTAAAAATAGATGTATTTCATAAAGGAATTAAAATAAATTAATTTAATTAAAGACGAGAAACGAAGATAAAATTACTGAGTAGGTATGAAAATAAATATATATGGCACTTGAAAGAAAATAGCCATATTCCAAACAAAGCATAATATAAATATTGGTTTTTGTGTTAACAAGTGATTGAAAAATTCATTGCAAAATTAGACATAAATAATTGGACGTGTTATTTTTTTATAATTATTTCATCAAATCTCAATATTGATAAGGAAAAACTATTTTCTTTTGTTGATTAATTAACGGCCAACATCATAAATTTTATTTATTTATTTCTAAAAAAATGAAATTAGTTTGGGAGTGAGATATTAAACAAATAATATTTTTTTATTAGTTACGTTCTGACGTGACATTAAGATGCCTCTTTTTTAAGGATCAGTTTTTGTTGCTTTTTCTTTAAAAACATTAAAAAGTAAATTGCAACTTGTTTTTGCAATTTTCTGAAAGACTAAAAGAATAATGGTACAAAATTAGGGACCAAAATTATATATTTAAGTCAAATAATGTTAAATTAACTATTTTCAACTTCATTGTTTGCTTTATTCGTAAAAGAAAAGGTTTGAATTATTCCTTAATGAACAACTCAAATAGTGCATTTGTTAGAGACAAAGAGAGAAGTTAAACATTTCTGATTAGATTAGTTAACTAACGGCATCTTCTTAATAAACCACACAATGTACTTTCATATATGATAAATTTGATTTTTAAAATAAAAAATATATATTTAGTCTTTAGTTTAATTTTTTTCACAAATAATTAATTGTTGATTAAATTCCAATGCTTTTAAAAATTTGGAAAAATAAACTTATTAGTGTGACAAATAGAAATTTTGCACCGTATTTATCAAACAATATACGGAATAAAGAGATATACTTTTTAAAATCATTTATATAAATATAATATTTTTAGGAATTATGTATACTTTTTTTTTTAACTTAAAATTTCTTACAATAGAACGTGGGAAATCAAGCAAAAATAAATCGTTAACACGTCAATGAGAATGTTAGAATATGATTTGTTTTCTTCTCAATTGTTTAAATCACTTTGCTTTAAAAAATTAAAAGGAGAACACACAATTATTAAAACCCTAAATTCCTGAAAGGAATTTTCAATGTTGGGTAGTTGGTAGTGTTTGAAAGATTATTAATTATTGCCATTCGTTGAATTAAGAATGTGTTGACACGCCTATTATTTGACGCACCAAAAATTATATATATAAAAATTAAACTAATTATTTGTTATAAACTATAAGCACTTATCTAATCCAACCATCTAAATAAACCAACCCTTTAATCATTTCCGAAAAGAAAAATCCTTTATTTATTTACCCTCACTTTTTGTTTACGAGTGCCTTGCATGTTAGGTTACATATATTTGTATTGTTCGTAAAGCCTTGAAAATGAATTTGGTGACCATGTTTAATCAATCAAATCTCATAAAAAAATTTATATTCTATTTTATACTTTCTTTCATTTTTAGATATATAAAAACAAAAATAATTGGTAGTTGAAGTTGTTGAAAGTCTCACATCGACTAAATATAAGGTCAATTAACAATATATAAGTTAGTGCAATCTCACCTTATAAATCGATTTTGTGGGATTGAGTTAGATTTAAAGTATACTTCTAACATATATCAGAGTCAGGACTACCCACTATCAAGTCACTAACGAACCATTCATGAAGTTGAGTTTAAAGCCCACTTCTAACATAAGTTAAACCAAGGTCTAGTATAAGTAATGAGATTCACAAAAGATTGTTTTTTTTTTTTTTGCTTAAATACCTTTTTCGTCCTCATTTTTGTAGTGCTTGTGACAGATGATCCTCATTTTGACAGAATGTTTAAAATGATACTCATTTTTACCGAGTGTTTAAAATGATCCTCATTTTCGCAATTCGTATTTTATTTGGTCATTTTCTGTGACGTCGTTTAAATAAGTAACAGAACCATCTGTACAATACACGTAACACACTTCAATGCAACGTAATACAAACAATGTCACCTATACAGTGCTTCGTTACTGACTTTAACGGCGTCACAGAAAAGGACCAAATGAAATACGAATTGCGAAAATGAAGAACATTTTAAACATTCGATAAAAATGAGGACTATCCGCAACAAACACTACAAAAATGATGAGGAAAAATGTATTTAAGCATTTTTTTTAATTACTAATTTTGAAAAAATAAGAATGAATAGGAAAATTGGTGGTGGTCCAAAATTGGAAGTGTCCGTGTGGGTGGCATGTGAAAGGTTGTGATCTTATCATAAGGAACATGGTACCCCATGAAGATAAGATATACCCTAAACGCAAAAGCTCTTCTAACCTTGTTTTTGTGGCATTGGACTCACTCTTTTTCTCAGCATTAACTAAATTTATATCTACTTGTCCATCAAAGTTACATGCTGATTTGACATTCCACTCTACCTTTTCAGCATCCATTAACACTCTTCCTTCAACCTCCATTTTAAAACATACATAAAATCTTCCTTTTTCTGGGTGCTGAAAACTTGAACTCGCATACCATGCATCATTGCATTGTCACACACAACACAACATTTGGACCACACATTCGATGATTATTATAAAACCATTAGTTATGATGTTTGAAGAAGTTAAATGAATTAATGTAGGAGAGAATAAGAAAGTAGGAGAAAATGATGGTTAGAGAAGAAGAACATGAGAAGCACCAACTCTATTTTTTATGATCAATCTGATATATGAATATTTGAGATAGACCAAACGGCTAAGAACTCAGAACTACTATGAACTTGTCGGCACGTTACAACAAAAACAAACAACTTTGTATTGTTCAAACTAACCGTGACAAGTTAGATTCTTTGCAGACGCGTATTCATGCATACCCCACAAATGCATCATAACAAATACGTAACCTTTTCAAATGCCAGCTTGCTTCGCATGCCTCATACAAAGTGTCACCTAATATATATGAAAAATCGTATTTTAACAATTAAATTTTAATAACTTTCTCTTATAACTTGAGTTAGTTTTTTTTAAATGATTTTGAAATATAGAAAAATAAAAAAATAAAAAAAATGAAAAACTATTTAAAAGATGTCATTTTAAGTTGTAAGAGAAAGTTATCAAAATTTAATTATTAAAAGAAATCTTTTTTTAATATATATTTTGGTATCTAATATATAGTTGTTAAAAAGTTAAGATTAAATTTTCTTCATTTTGGTATCTAACATACTTATTCTATGAGTCTTTATTCTTATATAGTGCTCTACTTGTTCATTTCTAGCCAATGCTTTCTGTCAAGGAGGGAGTTTCACAGGAGAGAACAAACACCAATGAGATATGAACTTAACTACATAAGGCATTGACAACACTTTCAACTCAAAACCTTAAGACAATGAGTTTATATCCTTATATAGTGCTGTACTTTCTCATTTCTAGTCCATGCGGGACTTAGACTCATACTTGAATTTCTAACAATACTTAAAGTCAAAATAATATGTATCTGAATAAATGAGTATCTAAGTAAAAGACACTTTTTTCTGAAAATATTGGCCAAAAAATTCAGCATAGACATAAGAAATACACATTTGAATGTTTTGGATGTAGGTTTAACTGGTTCGAATATCTAAATCGAAGAATAATGTGTTTAGGAAAGAATATTTTGATTTTGATAATTTTGTGATGATGAAGTCTCCGACCAGTTTTTTATTTGGTTAAGTAATGCTTATGAAAAGGTAACCAAATGATTGGGCATGATTGGGACATTGTTTGAGATAGTGGGGGGTTTGGAGTAAGAATGAAAAAGTTATTTATTTAGATGATCACAAAAGGAGGAAGAAACCAACAAAACCAAGAAGAGAGGTATATGAAGATAATAAATAAAATTTATTCTAAACTACAATTATTCTACTTAATTAATAATACTCTTATACATGTTTGACATAGATTCATTACAAGTACAAAAAAAAAAAAAAACAAATGCCATGAGAGGCACCTGGTTCCTTTGATTACCTTCCTCTGGCCCACTGACAACCTGCTAAGAGTTGTAGAGCATTTACAAATAATCTAAGAAAATGTCTGTGTAGGATGTTCCTAAGAGATTCCTTTCAATTGTTCTTTTTATTGTTCTTCTTGTTCATATTTCTTTTCTCAACTGGGATTGTATAAGAATAATATTCGTATCAAGAACTTTTAAGGGTCTTTGGAATACCAACATGGAACTAATAAAGATCAAAGATTAGAATTTGTGTTTGGTCTTTTTCCAAGACCGTGGGAAAATTGGTTCTCAGAATATATCACGACCTCAGTCGATCCTTGACCTTGTTTGGGTTATTTGATAAAACACAACTAAAATAAAGGGTTAAATATAATTTTGATTTCTTAACATTCAATGAATTTTGAAATTAGTCTATTTTAAAATTTTAGATCAATTTAGTCATTCATCTTTGTAAAATACGTGAATTTAGTCTTTTTAATCAAATTTTGTTAAATTTATTTGACATTTCAAGCGCATTTCATACTTAACATAAATGTGTCAAACATTATAAACAACTCAAATACAATCATGAAATGCATACAAAACATTATATAAATCTACCAAAATTTGATTAAAATGACTAAATCCACGTATTTCGAGAGATGAAGAACTAAATTGGTCCAAAATTTTGAGATGGACTAATTTCAAAATTTACTGAAAGTTAAGGTACCAAAACATATTTAACCATAAAATAAATTTAAAAGAGAAATACTTTATTGAAAGTATGAGAATAAGAATTTACATATTGATTTATTAGAAATTTGTCCAATATAAAAAATACAATATGTATCATAATAAAATAAAATATCTGATAACGATAAATGAGAATAAAATATATAATATCTTTATTAATAAATTAAACTAAGATACATGATATCTTTATCACTCTTCCAAGTAATTACAAATTGTTTTAATTCACGTAAATTTAGGTTGAAATTTTAAATATAAATTTAAGTTTCATGGAGTCACATCTCGTTAAGTATCATATAAAAAAAATCATAAATTTATTATTTTAAAATTTTTAATTGAAAATGGTAATAATCTGGGTTGGACTCGTGTTTAATTAATGTCAGTGATCATTCATGTATTTTTTTTTTTCGTTTCAAAGCCTTTTAGTAGTTTGGAGGTAAACTCTTCTTATTTTGGGCCTCTGAAGATTTTGGACCAATATCGAATTTTGTTGAGACTTCAGGTCATTCCTAGATAGAGTTTGACGGTTGATATCTAATTAGAATGCAGACTTCAATAAATTTTTGGTTCTTATAGGAAACAGTTAACTTTTCCAAAGAACATATTCATTTTAACATTTTTCTTTTGCAGCATTTTAAATTTTATTTAAAAATGTCAAACTGTTTATCGTTCTCTATTAGTCACGTCATCTTAATAGAAATATATATTGAAATAATGTATTAAACAATAGAAAAAAAAAATCAAAAGACAAATGTCAAGAGGACCAAAATAAAAATAAAAGTTTACGTTGACTAAAAAATTAAGCCTATAATTTATACGTGGCCCAGGTTTAAACTTTGCCACTATTCCACTATGGTCCCAGGCCCAAAAATGCACGTGACCCAGTATATCGTCATTATTCCAGGCCCAAAAAATCTAATGATCCAGGATGACTCTAATAAAATTGAAAAAGAAAGAAATTTAGTTAATGTCACATAAGTTTGAATAAAAAAGCAATGATGCTTTAATATATGGAAAAAATGATCAGTAAATATTTAATAAAAAGATATGACACAAGAGGCAAATAGTTTGAATCATTTAATAATAATAATAAAAAAAATCTGTTAGTTAATACTATAGCAAAAGGATATTAGAAAATAATCAATATCTTTATTTGTTAAAAGTATTTTCAAGTTTGCATATATTCTTCTTATTTATAGTTTTAAATTTCATGATCAATGTTTTATTTTCTTACGAGGATTTAATAGAGAAACTAATTAATATATTATTTTTAAAATTATTGGCATTGCACGTTTAAGAAAAACTTAACTTTTAAATATGGTTTGTTCTCTAAAATTTTAAAAAATATTAACCCGAATTATGATACAATTTTTTTTTATCCTCTCACTAACTTCAAACAAAATTTCTAACAAATAATCGTTCTTGTAATGTTCACGACCTGTGTTATAATATATACGCTGCAACAGAACTCTGAAAAATGTAGACATAACGTTACAACATTCATCTCCTTAAACTCTTTATAAACAAGACATAACAATGCAAGAATGGAATAAATAATAATAAATATAAAATAATAACAAAGATTTTGATATTTTGGCAAGTTATTTTCGGACAAAGTTTTCTTTTTAAGTCATATTACATCTTTTTTTTTTTTTTTATAATTTATACCA
>Ga0209589_1003091_pt1 | contig 29148 bp, 12 predicted proteins | sample CowpeawhiteBW_FD_187525 | JGI IMG/M metagenome (GOLD analysis project Ga0209589, IMG submission 187525) | Root nodule microbial communities of legume samples collected from California USA - Cow pea white BW (SPAdes) (version 2) | ecosystem: Host-associated > Plants > Roots > Nodule | place: USA...
ATATATATATATATAAATAGATATTGAGTCTAGTCTTTCCTAAGTAATAGTAATTCTGAAATATCTATGATTTTAGATATGAATTTTTGTTTTCTTATCACAAAATTCCTGTTTTATTCAAAAAGAGACATTAAATAAAACAAACTTCTCTTCCTATATATATATACATATAAATAGATATTGAGTCTAGTCTTTCCTAAGTAATAGTAATTCTGAAATATCTATGATTTTAGATATGAATTTTTGTTTTCTTATCACAAAATTCCTGTTTTATTCAAAAAAAGACATTAAATAAAACAAACTTCTCTTCCTAACCGGTACGAACTCCAACAGTTCAATCACGTAAAATCATATTCATTGTGTTTCATTTTCAACCTAGTGTTTTTAGCCTATTAAAATATATTTTAAAACAAAAGATTGTTATTAAAAAAATATTGATATATTATGTCATCAATAACGTTTTCATTTACTTTTCAAGATATAATTTAAATTTAATTCAATCTTATAAAAGATAATTCATTACGTTTATGAGATAATATTTATATTTATTGATGTTTTGTTTTATCCTTATAGTTGTATATAATATAATATCTCTAGTACATATCTCTTAATACTAAAAACTCTGAGATGAGATTAAATATCTATGAATAAAATAATAAATCCAATAAATTTTTCAAGATAATTTTTAATAAATAAATCTATATGAATCTCACAAAAAATGAATTTATAAATTAGAATTTGTATTTACTTACATATTTTATTTTAATTATATATGTTAACGAAGTTATATCATATTTCTTCAAATGTATGATAATTATATCATTAATTGGGTTATCTTTGTCTTTACCAAGTTATGGAAAATTCTTAAAGTTGGGTATGGAATATTGTCTAATTTTTGATTTTACGTTTTGGGTTTTATGGGAAAAAAATAGAGAGTGTAGGGTGTGACGACAAACCAATGAGATTTTTTGTTTGTGGAAGAGAACATGAGAATTTAGGTTAAAGTCATGTGGGGGAGGCCAAGCTGAAGAAGACACATTGTGGAATCACACTCACCAAGTAAACCTATCACATAGGTCAAACATTGGTAAGACATGCAAAGCCACACATAAATTTACTTTAATAATGTAATTAGTGACATTTATAATTAGAATCCAAATTCTAACTGAGTTCATATTTTTTACCGTTTTTTTTGTTGTTCTCTACTCATCATTAAAATATATTGTATTAGTATTTTAAATATTCTTTTAATATATTTTAAAATATCAAAATTAGTGGTAATCATTATATTATGAAGATACAGTAGAAGAACATCAAAAAAATATTCAGCAAAGAATCCAAATTCTAACTTCATTTCAGTTTTTTTTTTATATATATATATAAAAAATGGTATTTTTCTTTTGTACTACTAATTAAGTGACCAAGTTGATGTTACTTTTATAATCACATAAAAAAATAATTTTAATGATTAAAGTAATCTTTTATATATATATATATATATATATATATATATATATATATATATATATATATATATATATATATATATATAACTTTATTCAATAATTCCTTTATGCATTTCAAATTAAAAATATTTAACATTACAAATTGAAGCAACAAATGTTTAATTAGATGATGTTATATGAAAATTGTACATGAATAAAAGTTGTAAAATAGAAATTCAACATAACAGGATTTTTATTTATATTTTAAAAAATAAAAATTATTTTTTTACCAAAAAGATCAAAATTAAATTTGTTTAACACTCATTGTATCAATTTTCTATATAAAAACCCAAAATTATATTTATATCAATTTTGGATATGAATATATATAATTGGTTTTTATTAAACATGGACAAATATATTCTTAACCTCATCCTTGATTTTTATTAAACCATGTTTATAAATTGAAATATATCATTAAGGTTCTCTATGTTGAAAAATGTAGATAATCTCAATATATTATATGTAATCAAATGAATGACATGTTAAACTTTAAGGTTAACAGTATCAGTCTAAGCAACATAACTAGGGTTACACATTTCTATAAGGCTCTGCCATGTACAATTTCCACATAAAGCTTAATAATAAGCCACCATGCATGAACCATGGTTTCTTAAAATCTTAACCCTAACTTAGCTTCTAAGTGGAGCAGTCCACAAACGGCACTGCTACTACTACCATTGATATATTCAATGCTTTTGTTTGTAGTATCATTATTTTCTTTTCTTCCACATTGGCAACTATTATTGACTTCAGTCTATGCAGGTTTAATCCATAAAATCTTCTAGTTCTAGATTTTTTGTCACCATTGAAGTTATTTCACACTGACCCTTTCAACACTAATTTTCTGTCATAACATTCTTCTGCCTCGTGCTTCTATCTATTATGGCGTTCTACACAAATGGACGCAAAATTAGCGCATAATTGTAGAGTTATATATACTCGCAGACTCAAACAAAATCCATGGTTGAAATTTGAAAACCTAGGTTCTTGTAGTTTGTCACAATAAATATTGAATCAAATTTGTAGTTGCGGTCTGAAACTCTGAGTTGTACTTGCATTTAACTCATGGATAAGGACGTGGCAATCAAAGAACATACGCTTCTCCTGAATTATTCTCTATTCAACACACACTTTCATTGCAGTCTTTAATTAAAAAAAAAAAAGTATTAATTCTCTGCCGTACATGAACGGTAATCCAAGATTCTTATGCAGAGAATGGAAAGTATAGGTCAAATTCATAGTTCAATATCCATCAATGTGATGTGACAGGATCCATGAATCTTTTTGGAGAGTTTTTGTTACGAAAAGGTTACTACTAGGAAACAAAATTCCTTAACAGTTTTACACAAACCCTACTTGTGTATATTTGTTTTCCTTACAGACTGTTGTTATCATGCATTTTGCTATTTATTGCATCTTCATGTATTACCTTTTCATGTACTTTCATGATGCCATCGACCATTTTGAGGGCTCAACTTACTCAAAAAATTTACTGACAGTTTTCTCATTATCTGGTTCAATCAAGTGAGGTTGGCTTCATGGGTTTAATAACTCAGGAAATTTACTTAGAATTAATTCAACTTTTGGTATGATGATTCAAGAAAATTTTGAAATGGATTACTGAGTTCCCGAATTTAATGGATGGTTAATTCAGGCAAATCATGCTTCAGGATCTATAGGAGAAAAATTGAAGAACATTCCAACTCATGACAAAGTCACCCAGATTTGAAAAAAAGCCTAAAGTAATTCATACAAGTTCAAAGCAATATCTGTTTTGAAGGTTTCTCACCAACCCCTTTTCTCCCAGTATGAAGAATTCATGTTTACAGGGTATAGATCTGTTGCAGATATAGATGAAGTGGCCAATGTGTCATCCACTGAGAGACTCTGATTGTTGCTCTCACTTAGATTATTTTCTTCTATCTCTTGGTAATGCTGTCGCATTACTTCCAACTTCTTCTCATCCAGTGTCTCACTTGACTCTGAAATCAACTCCTGAACCACAGATCTACCTTCAAGCATGCTTACTACTGAGGACATTGTAGGCCTGAGGGATGCTGTTGCATTGGTGCATAAAAGAGCCACATTGATCATTGTGATAACCTCCTTTTTGTTGAAGTCCAAACCCAATCTACCATCAATTAACTCCATTAGATTGCCACTCTCTTTTAGCATGTGTGCCTGGTAAACAAAAGCCATATAATCTTATCTATGTTATAATGTTATAACCTGATTTCATACTTCAAACCTAACTCAATCTTACAAAATCAGCTTGTAAGATAAGATTTGTTTCATTTATATATTTTAAATTGACTTTATTTCTAGTCGATATAAGACTTCCAACATAACTTAAGCAGGACTCTGATAAAATTGCAGTCCAAATAACTTAAGTAGTCACAAGTAAGATTCTACTGCCAAATTTGATATTATGTGGAACTGTGAAAGTTGTGGTTCTCAAAGGAAAATAACATTTTTTTGAATACTCTAAGGAAGCACACTTACCCAATCAAGAAGATGCAATGATGCTTCTTTATGTCGTTGGATTATATTGCTCCTCCCACTTATAATTTCCAAGGCAACAATTCCAAAACTATAAACATCTGCTTTGTCAGTCAAATAACCATGCATGGCATACTCAGGAGCCATGTATCCACTGCACAAAACAAGTTCTATGAGCTACATTGATTTAAGAAACGTGTTAATTGCTCAAACTTTTGCATCCTCAATTGCTTTTTAATCATTAACTATACTTGGCTAAATCTGATTCAACAAGGTATGCAATTTGATAATCTCTCTGGTTTATTGCTTCATAGTCTAATCATATCATGCATAGAAAACATTTCCTCATAAAATCTGTATAGAAAATCAAAATACAGAAACTCACTAAGTTCCAGCAATTCGGGTGCTTATGTGGGTATTGTCCTCTTCATCGAGCTTGGCTAAACCAAAGTCAGATATCTTTGGTTTGAGATCTTTATCAAGCAACACGTTAGTGGTCTTGATGTCCCTATGAACGATTTTCAATCTTGATTCTTCATGCAGGTATGCCAAACCTTTGGCAATACCAACACAGATGTTTTGCCTTGTAGGCCAATCCAATTTAATTTGGTGTTCTTCTGGACCTTCATCAGTGAATAAAAATGAATTACACAAACTGAAATATCATAGAAGGGACAACTGAAATCGACCACATTAGAAAGAATTACCGAACAAAGCACGAGCAAGGCTATTGTTTTCCATATATTCATAGACCAACAACAATTGATCTCCCTCAACACAGCATCCATAAAGTTTAACAAGACAAGGATGTTGCAAAGCTGAAATCATGCCAAGCTCATTTATAAACTCACGATTCCCCTGCCTTGATTTGGAAGAAAGCTGCTTCACTGCTATTATTGTCCCATCTGATAAATTTCCCTGCATATGGAGCAATGCAACATAGTTGTTGGGTTGGAATGCTGATTTTTCCCTCAAAAGTAACATCTTCAGTTAAAATAGACTCATAATAATTGAGGGGATATGCCATACTATCTAAATTACCTTGTACACAGGACCAAACCCTCCTTCTCCAATTTTGTTGGCTTTGTTGAAGTTATTTGTTGCTGCTTTGATTTGTCGTAAGGTAAATATACCCATTTGCAGTTTTAACCCCTTTAGCTCTGTCAATTAAACAAAAAAAGACTGTAGATTTAACTGCATACCCTAAATTTAGGCTCATAAGAAAATTCATGCTACATGCAAGAGTTCTTTTTTGTACATTGAAAGTCCTTAAGGTGAAGCACAAAGGTTATCATCATGACAGAATAAGTTATTTGCAATTACCTTTTGCTAAAGAACTTTTCTGTCCTAGAAAGCCTCTCCACCAAAGTATACCAAACACCAGGACTAGAAAGACTACTGCACCAGCCACAATTGCAACCACAGCACCTGCAGATATTCTACTTCCATTTTCTGAGGGAGGGATGAAGTCTGCTTGATTATAATAGAAAACATTGTTATTCAAGAACTTATATTGCATGGTAACATCCATGTGCTATATGAATATTAAGTACCGAATGAGAAGCACAACTCACTGGGATTTACAGAAATAGCTGATATAAGAGGACCATATACTGATTTAAATGGAATACCAATTGTGCCTTTCCCAGTCCAATATAGGCGAATTTCCAATGTGTTGCTACTAATCACAATGGTAAATGATTTTGTGACTGCTTTATTAACTCCTCCTGCTTCTTCTGCAATATTGAAATTCTTGAGCACCATGTTTCCCTGCAAGAAATCTTAACCAACCTTAATAATGCCTCATAATGGCTACATTTTTAAGCATGCAATATTCAAATATCTTTTAATCAATTGAAGAAATCAAATTCATAAGGTACCAAGGTGGGGAAATTTCTCCAGTTGATATGTGAGATTCTGGGTATTCTAAGGCTTCACATGGATTATAAAAGAACACATCTATCTCTAATCAAATTTCTTTTCAAAAATTGAAGATATAGAATTTGAATATGGCATATATACAATTTTATAAAGTACTCATAACAGACAAGATAAAACTACAAAAGTTTGTGATAATTTACCTGAATGTAGACATCAAATATGCGTCTTCCTAGGCTGTTAAATGTTTGATCTTCAGTAAACATGACCTCTGCAAAGTGTAGATTCACCGTGTAGTTTCCATTTCCCAGGCAAAACCCATAATAAGTGAGAGAAATGGGAGAAACACGTGCATCCATGTATATTTCAGCATCAGCCAAGAAAAGCTGAGATTGATTTAGCCAAGTATAATATTCTGCACGGTCATTATCCATGAAGTGACCAGTGCTGCTAAATCCCCAGTTTTTTCCACTTAGGTGGAACCTAGCTGGTCCTGCATTATCTGTATCCTCATCATATGTTTCATTTCCATCCACTGTTACTTGCTTTCCACCACAATTTATATGAAGAGAGTGTGATTCTGGGACAAGCAGATTAGTGAGTACAAGGTATTCTGGGACAAGTAAAGGTTAGTGAAAATTTAGATGTGTATAAAATCGTTATCAAAAAAGAAAAGTAAAACTTACTTTTAGGACAGGCAACACTTCTTAAACATGAAACGGATTCTCTGAAGGAATGACCAAAGTGAAAAAGCTATTTAGCATGATCCATCTAAAATTTAAAATGACCATATGAAAGGGAAATGTCAAAAGATATATCAAACTTACGAGCTATTGTCCACCGAGTAGCTTGCAAACAAGTTCCTATGGGATACAACAGAAGATTATGACTCAGATAGGTTCTTTAAGTTGCAAACAAATGTTCTCATATGCAAGCATTCTTACACATTTCCCCGTTGACATGGCTGCTGTCCTGAGTTTTCCATGGTAAAGTTATTGTACGAAAGATCTCTGGTTCAGATTATAAAATTTGATTCAGAAAATCTAACAAGATGCAAAACAGATATAGACTTCATGAAACTGAGGACTAGAAAGAAACCTATGACGACTAGTATAGTAACTCAAAGGTGCCTTTCAGGTAAACAATTTAATCAAGCACTTGTCTAATAAGCTCTTTAGTTATGGCATAACTTTGAGCATGAAGCATGATGGAATAAACTAAAAGAGTGCTATAATTGCAACTGCATAGGTGGCGATCAAGTACTGATACAAACAGAAACCTTACAACCAAGACTAGACTTTTCACATAGAAAGACACCAAATGATATGCTTATAAAGTCTCTTTCCCCTCAGAACTCATTAACTATTCAATTTAAGGAATCATAACATAAAATAAAACCATTGAAATAAAACTTACACATTTTTTTCTTTCTCTGCCCATGCAGGTACAGGTCCCGTGAGGATGTTTCCAGTTAAATATCTACAATTGAAGAATTTAAAGAAATTATCATGTATAAAACTTGTGATTTATCCAGTCCTAGAATCATGGTGAAAACTCTAGTAATATTGAATCATGCTATTGCTCCTAAATGAAAATTAACAACACTAATTGGTTACCGGAAAATGCCAGCCCAGTTTGGAGGAAGAGAAAAGAAGTTAACAAAATTCTTACATATAATCTGTCTTTCTTAAGCCATACTCAAAGCTGCTTGGAATCTGTCCACTTAATCTGTTAAAGCTGAGGTCTCTGAAAAAAATTTCAACCAGATTAAGCTGAAGGAAAATAGCTTAGAAAACATTCTATAGTGTTGTAAACTCGAGGAGAATTGAAGTTGTGTTTTTTGATGCATTGGTATGAAAGAAAAATACTATTGAAATTTAAATGCAATGCAAGAACATTGTTAGAAGTAGTTGCACTTAAGCACATTGGGAGAGTAACAGAAGTTACAAGGTTTGTAAATTAGACATATTCCCCAGATATTCAGGTATTGTTCCATTGATATTGCAACTCCTCAGAATTCTGCGAAACAGTAAGATAGACAGCAAAATAAATCAGTATTGTAATTTCCTTGTTCTGAACTCAATATGACAGAGTATTCATTGATGAAATCAACTCACAGAATTTCCAAATTTGCCAGATTGTCAAGTTGGGGAAAAGGAAAATAGTCTGATCCCTCTATATCACTAATTCTCCTGCACATCACATTTTAAGCACGGATAAACGCATCTAAAATGAAAGTAAATTGAAAACCTCGTTTACTACATAAGATACCAGACATACAAGTCTGTTAAACTTTCAAGTAGTGAAATTCCAGAAGGAATTGGCCCACTTAATCCAGTTCCTTGAATCACTCTGTCATAACAAAAGAAAATTTCTTTGAGATCAAGGGTTTCTGTTCCTCAATAATCATGAACAGTTATCATGGTACCAATATAAATGAACAAAACATAGATTCTCACAGTTTCTGGACACTTGTCCAGCTTTGAATAAAATCGGGTATCCTTCCAGAGAACTTGTTATCCCCTAGTCGACTGCATAATGTGATGACATGAAACAAAAAAGAAAAACTTTAGCTAAAGATGGAACTTAAAATAGCAATATATATATATATATATATATATACTGATTTAATAGTCACTAATCAGTGTATTAAAATTAAGAAAATAGGAAGCTTACACTTCCTGCAAAGTAGTGAGTCTTGCAAATGTTGCAGGCAACTCTCCAGTAAAATTGTTGGAGGTAAGTAGCCTAAACGTATTAAAAGCAACAATAAATCATCAAGAGAAACCAAGGTATTCTAATTAAACTAAACTGTTACTCAACGAGCATTGACATTTGATGTTTTGGAACAAAAATCAAGGAAAGCAAACAACCTAAACATAGTACTAAAGTTGAAACAAAATAAACGTCATACAGTCTTTGAATATTTGGAAGATTCCCAAGCTCACTAGGAAGATTTCCAGAGAGTTGGTTGAATTCGAGGGTCCTATTCACATAAAGCCAAAGTTAAACCCAGATGAGATTATAAATGCTTGAAAACAATGCATGGTGGATAACCAGAAAAAGAAAACTCACAAACTTTGGAGAGTGGAGATGTTTGCAAGCTCTGGGGGGATTGAACCCGTGAGTCGATTAGCACTCAGAGAACTACCATAAATATGTATTACTCTTAGTGTTTCAATCACAGTAATATTTGTGAAACTGAAGGAATAGAAAATAATCTTAAACTGCAGGTTTTATGAAACAGAGGGAGTAGTAGCATTGTTCGTGTATGCATTTATAGATTGGTGAAAGAAAATTGACAGAGAAACTAAAGAAAGTGTACATGTGGACAAGATTCAATAAGCCCCACTCCGGAGGAATTGTCCCATTCAGGTAATTGCGACTAAGATCACTGTAACAGAGAGACAGTGTCATGCAAAATACGAATTTAGAAAACACATTGTTGTTGAATGAAAGTGAGCAAAAGTGAAAGAATATCATACATTTCTTGAAGGTACGGCAATCTAACCATTGCTACTGGGAGAGTTCCTCGGAGATTTTGTACTTTCAAAAGTCTGCATGCTCATTTTACCAATTAAATGTGTTCAAGTTTGAAGTTAGCTCAAGAAAATGAAATAAAGGGAGTGAGAGAAGTACATGTTAGTAACATGGCAGATTGTGGCATTCTCAAAGGAACAATCACAGGTGACATTATTTTCTGTCCCTCTCACTTTAGTTTGCGATGTCCAATTGTGTTCTCCACTGCATGGATCAACACTGAAATCCCAATCCTTCTTCCCAAGACTCTCACCTATGTCTTTCAAAGCTTCCACTATATGCATTATGATTATTAAACAACTCAAACAATGTTTATGGGTAGAAAAAAAGTCAATAATCTTATTTTTGTTATCCAATGGATCCTGCTTTGGTTATCTTTACATACCTTCATCTTCTGGCAGAGTGGCTCCAAAAGCTAAAGAGAGAAAGAAAAAAGCTAGTAGGAGCTGAAGGAGGAAGAAATGATGAGAATCCATGTTCATGTGGTTGTTGATTTCATGATGAAGAATATAGTTTCATGAAAAAAGACATCATCAGTGGTAGGAACAGTACTTGTCCGTATGGCTTCAGTTTGGGTGAGAATGAGAAGCAAATTCAACTAAGACAAAATATTTGTATGGATATTAACACAAAGTCAACTCTTGAAGAATTTCCCACTTGCTACTTTTGTAAGTACTTCAAAATGAGATTTCCATTTTAAATCAACGAAAAGAGAAAAAAAAGGATAGTGATCAGTGTAATACTTGCTGACACGGTAAAAGATGGAGAATTAAGTTTCTTGTTGCTTGTATATTTGAATGGTAGGTAGTTGTATAAGTCAAAAAAAAAAAATAATAATAAATAAATAAATAAATAAAAGCTTTGTTTTTGTTTGGTTGTTGTTAATTATGTCATTCTTGAGTTATTTGACATAGTCATGTTGTAGCTTGTTTGTCTTAGCAGGTTTACCATAAAGTTTACAACCATATTTTATATACAATAGTTGCAATATTTTAGAGGTAAGTTGGTTTCTTGTTCACGATAAACGGTGGAATAAATAAAATATGTTATAGTATGTTATAAGTTACAATAATAAATGGGAAGGTTCAAGTTCATTTGACAAGGTAAAACCTAAAACAGTAAAACAATAGGAAAAAAAATGGGGTAAATATGTTTTTAATATCTGAACTTTGATCTAAAATTGGAATTCATCCATGTTTAAAAATTTTATATATTTTGATCCTAAACTTTAAAAATGAATGAATATAGTCTTTTTAATTTAATTATGTTAACTTTTTTTTTTACATGTCGAATGTGTTTCATACTAGTATTGGTTGTTTACACTATTTGACATATTTCCGTTCAATATCTGTTGGAAAATATATTCACACCTCAAAAAAAAATTAAGGTAATTGGATTAAAAAGATCATATTATTCATTTTTAAAATTTAAAAATTAAAATATATCAATATTTTGAACAAAAATAAATTTCAATGTTGGGTCAAATTTCAGTAACTAAAAATATATAATATAACTATGAGCATGTTGACGTGTGCTTTTGAAAGTTTTAGTTTTGGTTTTGAAACTTTAAATATAATTGATTTCTTGTTTGGATTCAGAAGCCAGAGTAGCCCAACGAGGATGCCTTCTCTCTGGGCCTTTTTTGAAGCCCAATTATATTTGGAATGGATCCACGTGGATTCCAAAAGGTATAACCTGGGAACCCTTTTAGATCTCCGATTTGGTAGCAGACTACGATAAGAAAGCATCGTAAGCAAGCTGAGAAAATAGCATTGCATTAGCAGCAGCGTTGATAAAAAGAGTTAGAAAATGCGAAAGTTCGATCCATGGCCCGTTTTCTTCAAGCGCGAATGGAAACGGAACTGGCCTTTCCTCGTTGGATTCGCAGTCACCGGAGCCGTAATCACAAAGTTTTCCCTCGGCCTTACCGGTAAATCACCACATCAATCACTCTCTGTCTCTCTTTTTGATGAATTTAACTGTGTTTTCTCTTTTATCGAATCGTAATTCAGTAATTCACTGTTTTGTTTTCTTTGCAGAGGAAGACGCGAAGAATTCCAAGTTCGTTCAGGCGCACAAAAGGTAACCCTATCTGCTAGGCGTTTTCATTTGTGTTTTGGTTCTTTAATATTTGGTGCGATACGAGCGTGTTTCTTTTGTTTCCGATTGTTGAAAATTTAAGCGATTGAGGCTGTTAATTTGTTGTGTAGTTTTTGAATTTGTTCTATCTTTCCAATTGTCGAAAATTTTAAGCGGTTGAGGTTGTTTATTTGTTGTGTAGTTTCTGAATTTTGTCTATCGGAAAATGATGATTCCTCTTTGAAACATAGCTTTACGTATAAGTGATGAGTCGTTTTGTACAGTGTTAGCAATTCAAAGTGGCGAATAGAGACCGTTGAATGATATGGAAATTCACTGATTTTTTTCTGACAATCCATTTATTTGTACTGCTTACACTCGACTTCGTAACAGAATTCTGATATCGTTATATATCACAAGCTCTAATAGAATTGGTAACCAGCAATTGTAATAGAGTTTATCCCTTTTTCTATAATAGCAAAACAATAAGCATTACCTACTTATTTTTTTCTACACTTTGCAGCAAAGATGTAAAAACTGATCATGAACTGGCCCAACCAATTAAAAGATTTGTAAATGCAGTTTTGTTTAGTTCCATGCTTTCTTTGGTGTGTTTGACTTCTTTATATAAATGCGTGAGCAATTTTCTCATTTAATATTGTGTTCGTAATTCTAATAAAGGTTGATAATGTAATCTTTGAAAATCATCGTCCAGAATTACTTGAATTATCTTACTGCATTACTCCTCTCATAGAAGGGTGCATTTCCTTTCTGAGCTAGATGTGTATAAATCTAGCTTGTTGTTGACCCCAACTGTTAGCCTGATCACAGCTATGTTAGCATCTTTGTCAGTGGTCATATCAGGCTTAATTTTCAGTTGCCTTTTTGTCTGTAGATAAACTGTGACAATGAATGTGCTTGTTTTGCTCTCAAACCTGATATGCTGAACAGGAAAATTATCTTTCAAGAGTTGATGGAAGCAAATTTTTTAACACTTGACTGACCCCTTTGGTTTAATACACTGAAGTAATGATCCTTTGGCTATAATTGAGGAATTATTAGAGATATAACTCATTATTGTCAACGATTTTACTACTATACCTGATTGTTTTATGCTCTATCTGTTATGTTATTAGGCATGCTTTTAAATGCATGGATTTTAATAATAGGACATTGTGGTGTTCATATGTATTTCAGGTGACTTCTAAATAGTGAGATATGCACTGGCTTTGCACTGTGTTAGATTTGTCAAGATTACTTTGTTTGTCTTGATTTTATGGATTGTAATAACATAAGAGAGATATGCTCTGGATAATCTCTCTAAGTCTGTATCTCATGTTTTTACATTCAGTTATGGTTGTGTACCTAAATCTGGTTGAAGAAAACCCACAATGGTTATTAATTTCTGATTCAAGTTATTTCCTTCATTAAAATTCTTATCCCACGTGTAGTTTTGCCTGTGACCTCCATAATCTTGCGGGAAATAGACGTCTTTAATAGTGTACGTTCTGTGCCTTGCTAATATGTTTTGTTACTTTTCAGTATTGACTTATTAAGTACCTTGAGAGCGGGGCTAGTTATAGTTCACATTTTCAAAATTTGAAGCATAAGACTTCTAAATACTTAGGATTAGAAATTAGTATTCTTGGATAACCATTTTAAAAAGTTTTATATACCTTTTAATCTTAGCATTCAAATAAGCTTTCAATAATCTAAATTTTAATTACAAATATCAAAGTTTACCCTGTCGTTTTTCTTTTCTCTTTTACAAATATTGTTTTTGGCAAGAAAATACTTCAATTGATTATAGCATGTTTGTTTAACTCTTGTTGACATCAAAACTTATAAAGGCCATAGAAATGGTAACAAACGGAGAACTGTGTTTGAGTTATTTCGTTCCCCACTTATAAGTATCTTCGTTTATCACTTTTTATTTTAGAATGAAGAAAATGTATATATATATTGTATTATAGATGTTGACATTTGTCCTCAATTAAAGTTTTATCCGGATAATTTATGTAATAAAATGTTATTAAATGACATTATGTACCATCGAAGTTAAATTTTAAATGTGACTGAAAAAGAGTATCAACATGTATGGTATTTTATGTAAGTTTTTTTCTTTGGAATATTTGGTTTCATATCTGATAAAAAATTATATTTCAAAATTTGGTTTGGATTAAAAATTGGTATTTTAAATGAAATTTAATTATTTAATATATAATAAATATCTGAATTTGTTCCTAGTAGTTGTTTTATTATTCTTAAATTAATGCTATTAGTAGGTTAATTTTGAGAGTAACACTTAACACTACAATAATTATCAATTGCATCCAAAACCCGTAGGTTTATTCTTTGTTGTCTTTAATCATATATATACATAATGTCTTGTATAGAAATTCCTCTATTTTTTTAACTTTCAGACTTAAAAAGAGATTTTTGACTTTGAAAGAAATATGTACATGAATCTAGATTCTCAATTGAATTTTTATATTGTCATCGGTTAAATATTAAAAATATATTATATTGATATTTCTTTTTTCAATATATTTTAAAATTTTAAAATAGTAACCATCAATATATTTTAAAGACATAATAAAGAAAAAACATAAAATACATCAGAGTAAAGACATAGAAAAACTTGGCATAAAATCCAAATTCATATTTATACAATAAATATTTAAAAATGTCCTACTCAAACAACAAATTGGCAGGGTGTGTACAAGTTAGATTCAATTACTTTGAGCACATTCATTATTCAATCTAATAAAAAAATGTCAAGTTAAATTTTTATGTTTTTAGTTAAACTTAATCTAACATAATTTACATTTAATCGAGTTGGGTCATTGGATTAAAGGTTACGGTTCCAAAAGAAAATTATTTGACCTTTAGAAGATTTAAAAAATATATTATACTATTTAATATTTAAATAATTTAAAATTTTAAAAATACATATCTACTTAATACCATAATTATGAAATTAAATAATAGTTATATTATTATCAATAACATTGATATTATTCAATAATTTTGATTACATTGAAATGAGTTTGAAGTTCAAAGAACACAGTATACATGCAACGAAACATTGAGTCAGGTTAAGTTGTGTTTGATTTAAATCAGTCATAGACAAAATTAAACTCAATTTTGTTTAAATTAAATGGATGGGTTATCCAACTTCATAAATATCCTAGATCTAAGTTTTAAACTTAAACAATATATTAGACTTATTACCTAAAAACACCTAACCTGTATATATTTGCAATTCATATGAAAAAAAATAAAAAATGTCAAAGAAATCGATAATTTCAAAAAATTGATACATTATATTTAAATTACTTATAATTTTTTTTTTCTAAATATTTTATATGAATAGAATAATTAAAATATCTTACATTTCAATTTTTTATATAAATAAAGTAATTAAATATCTCTTTTAAAATAAAATTTTATTTTAAAATATGTATTTTAAATTTTAAATTTACAAAAATATTAGTCAAATTTAAATATTCAAATAAAATTTAATAATTTAATTCTTTTTCGATATAATGTATATAAAAAGAGGGTGACTAGGTGTGAAATTTTAATTTTTTTTAATGAATTTAAAATTCTATTAATTTATTTATTTGAAATATTTCTTAAAATTTTAATTTTTTTTTCAAAAATAAAATCATTTAAACCATGTATTTTACTTTAAAAAATATTAAATAAATAAATTTCTATCTTAAATTGTCTCAAAAGTATTATCTGATGCAGTGAAGGCTGCTCTTGCTGAGTTCATCTCAATGCTGATATTTGTCTTTACATGAGGGTTGTCTTGTCTTTGTTGTTTCAATTTCCTTATTTTGCTTTTGGTTCATACTTGTCCTGTTCTATAAGATCATTTACCAAGTAATTGTCACATATAATGCTTACTTTCAAGAAATAAACTCGAAATGCAATATTTCAGAATAAGAATAAACTAACTCATTTCATGAACAAGCTATCATTGTTAATCGACACTAAACATCAATATAAATTTACCAGGAAGAAAGCTGTAGACACATTACTGAAGGCAAAACATTGCAAATCGTTTTCTCTCTTCCAACTCCTACCATAACCATTATTACAGAGAACAAATCCATTCTTTGACACTAGAAAAAAATTGGAAAGGAAATAAATAAATTTCGGAATGAGTGCCACACAGAAAGTCATTAATTTTTTTTAACAAAATACATAGTGTATCAGAAGTTTAATCATCAATCCAATATCACTAACCAAGAAGAATGGTGTCTATAAAGTTTTGTAAAGCTCCTCAAGTCGTTTTCTTGTCATGGCGTTTATAAAGTTTCGCACGTCGTTGCTTGAACATGTGCAGGTAAAGTTTGAACCAGAGGAATGGATAAGCTACAAGTACAACCTGAATGAGAGAAATGAAGCATAAATTAAAGGGATAAACAATTCATGGACCTACATAAGCTACAATTAGAGAAAAATTGAATTGAAAGGGACACAAAAAGACATTTGATATGCAGCAAAAACCAGTTTCAGTCAGCTCCCAACACTTGAGTGCTCTTGGAGGAGCTTATATACAGTTAATCTGGACTTATCTTTTGCATCACCACTTCAATAATTGTTTGTTAAAAATTACGAAAATAACTTATGACGTGTTTATAAGTTGCTTTTAGTTACTTCAATAAGCTCTCCCGAATAGTTTATTAAACAGATTACAGCAGACATGCAGAACAGTCTAATTTATACACAAGCTAATCTTAGTTTATAAAGAAATTGAATTCATTTTTTTTCTTACTTTTATCTTGTTGATGTGTTTATGAAAAAGTTTGTTCAAACCACAAGTCTTTCATGCAAAATGCATTCACACAATAGTTTTGAAGCATTTTTTTCTCTCATCTCTAGTTTGAGGCTGTGGATTATTTGTTACTTATAAGAACTCATTACCTTAAGGAAATCATAATAACTAAATGGGAGGCCTGAAAAGGAATCTGCATAGAGATTCTTCTTCTTTATAAATGGAAGCGCCTGGTACATTGTCCATACTGCAATATAATACATATATCAGTTACTTTATGCAGGGGGTGATGATGGCATTTGATTAGGAAAGGAATAGGTAAGAAGTCAAGACTATAGTAAAATCGATTAAAAATTCATTCAAAAACGGAATTCCGAGATAGAAGGGAGGTATTGATTTATGAACTCACTTTCACCAGGACCCACTCCCAAAGGATACAGCACAATAAACGCAGTGTACCTAATTAAAGGATAAAGCAACAAGCACATGCTTTGAAAAGGGTACTCTATAAAAATAATCGAAGATATTAACCTTGTTCAAGTTTAAAGTATGTAGCATATGATAGAAAAATACCTGAGATAGGTCATCCAAGAAGGACAATTTCCCGAACAACTGAAAGCATAATGTGAATACCTAATGACCTGCATCTCCAAAGATTGCTGTCCCAGTCATCTTTCTTACTTGGAAAATCATCATGATATATTTCTTTATTACCAGTGTTCATGGATCAGACATAACAAACCATTGGTGCCGTAGAAATAAATATCAGGCTACAGTTCACACTACACGCCATGAAAAGTCACCCTATATTCTCTTAAAAAGAAAAACATTATAGGAAACCTATAGGGATGACATAAACTAGGGGTTAAAAGAAGTTTGGGAACATTAAAGGTGAATTCAAATCCATAATATCCTAAAAATTTGTAAAAAGTGAACTTTTCATGTGTTATGAGGAAATTTTCCCTGTTATTGCTCTACTGAAAACATCAGACATGATCAACAGTGACTCTTTTTTCCAGTGATACGTACATGAATTGTTGCTTTAAATGGTTATGTAACAACTATTTTAAAGCTTAAACCAAAAGGTAATGCTAGAAAATTCAATGAACTACATCCAATAAAAAAATAAGCAAATTACCTCACCCATGCTCCATGCAAGAAAAGTGATAAAAACTGAAGGGAGTTCCTGGAGCTACAGAAAGCATGCAACAAATAGCCAAAGTTAGCTTCTGTGTCTGATTGTCAACCATTGCATACGCCAGTAAACATTCAGATTACTCCTCAGGAATTTAAGGGTCATACATTTCATTATGGTTTTACATAAAAAATTAATAATGATATTAATAAAGTAACAAAGCATTTTCAAAATGTAGGCTAAGTATTCGGTGTAAACAATTTCAAACACTTAATGTAGTGGTTCGTTCCATGAACAAGAGCATATGGAAACGAAAGTGGAAAGAAATGGAACTATAACACTCAATATGAGTCTTGCCAACACATGTTGCACTTGTGAAAGAATAGAAAAAATTTAAAAAGCATTTAGCCAAAAAAGGTCAAACATTAATAAATTGGGATAACATTTTCTATTTCGGTGGTATACTGATTTTTGGCAAAACAAAAAGACAAGAGAACTGAAAGTGAGCCATAAAACCTCATCAAGTTTCCGAACAATGGCAAGCACAAAGTGGGTCCTTCCTCCCCATTGCATAAGAGGAAGCAAAACTCCGCTGGGCACAATACCTGAAATTGACTCGTTAAAATTGCTTCTTAAAATTTAAACTAAAATTGTGTTCTACCAACAAAGCAATCCAATTTCATTCACAGTGGCACACGCACCTATGGCTCCGTGTATAACTTCCAAGAATGCAGCACATTGCAGAAAACCTTGCATCATGTACCAAGCAAGAGCAAATATTAGGCTTAATTAAACAAATCTACAATCCTCGTGTTTTAATCTCTACTCTTCTTAAACATTACAGTTTTAGTCTTCACCGCTACACTTATTAATTTATTTTGTCCCGTAACACAGTAAATACTAAAACAAATTTAAAAAATATATATAAAAACTAAAATAGTTAAAAGTGATTGAAAGATAATAAAACAAATTTTAAGAAAATAAATGATCAATCTAATCACTGAAACTGTGTCTCATTTTCATATTAATCTGAGTAAATTACACTAGCTTTCCTTTTTTTTTTTTTTACATAATATTTTTCAAACTTTTAAAGGGACTACCATAATTTATAAGGATATAAATATAATATAATGTTCTCAAAATAATTAAAGGATTTTCTGCGAAAAAGAAATATATCGAACTAAATTATAAAAAAAAAGCGTAATCTACTCTGTTAGGATTTAAAAATTCAAATAAATTTCTAAAATTAACATATTTTTTATCCCTAAACATATATTACTATTATTATAATCGCGTATTATCACTTTAATGTCTAAATTTGAACATTACCTCGTTTAATAAATGTATGAGTAGTAATTAGAATGCAGACATTTCATGCATAAATAAAAAAAAAATGAGTAATTAAACTGAAAGAAGTTAAAACAAAATAAGCTGTGTTTTTTTTCAGTATATTGAATAACAGAATTGCGAGAAGGGTATTTTGGGAATGAACTGACAAATTAAGTTGCCGGCGGAAGCATAGGTTCCGTTGATGGAGGCAGTGGCGAGAAGATTGTACAAAATCTTAATTAACGAAAGCGTCCTGCGAGTGAGAAATTAGAGAGTCAGAAGAGAAATTGAAGAAAGAGATGAGATGAAGAATTGTTATTTGTACCATCCAACGGTCTGAAAGGAGTTGTAAGCGAGAAGATAGAATGTGGAGATACGAGACATTCTCCGTCTCTCGATTTCTCGTTTCGTTTCCCTCTTCTCCTTCCCTAGTTCGCCGGAGATTTGTATAATAAACTCTCAGCAACAACCAATCGCAAGGGTTCACTTTTATATATTTTTCTCATATATTATATATTTATTCTTTTACAAATATCTATTATATTTTTTCTATCGTCTTCTCTATTATTTATGAGTTAAAATAAAATAAATTAAAAGGCAATCATTTCTCAAGTTTTGTAATGGTGAAAACCCTGTTCGATGAAATGTATTTCTAAATTACATTATTTAATAATTTTTTTATTCAATAAATAAACTCGTATCTTATTATAAATCCAAAGGTATAGCATTGGTTCCATAAATTAGTATTTAATTTAAGTAAAGCGCACTTAAAACAAGATAATTTAGACTTGAAGTGGTTCAATGAATCAAATTTCATTGTAATTAGTTGAAACACTCTTTTACTTAATTTAGGTTTGATTCGTATTAGTTGTTTTTTTATGAATGCATGATACGTAAGTGCTCCTATTTGCAAAGTTAATTAAAAAAATGTTACTGTTAATTAGGTCAATGTTAAGAAAATATCTATATAAGTGGTGTCCAATTCAGCTCAGCGTGCGTCTTCATTAATCTAATTTTCTTGTAAAATCAAAGCAGAATATTTAAGTCAGGACTAGATAATTTAAAAAACTTACTTTCTAAATAATTCATGCAGTTAAACTTCAAATATGTAATGTAAAATTTATCGTACGAATAGTTTATACTTTATTTTTAAAATTTCTGCCACCTGTTGTTTTATGAAAAAAATTCTGGAATTGCAGTTATGATTATTTATAGTAAATTATACTTCAAAATTGTGTGTAAAATTTACTTTTTTATTTGATTTTAAATTGAAGTGCTCATGATATACACTTCTATTTAAACACAAAATTTACCTTTACCCAATATCAGTTAACTTAAGTTTGAAATGGGTGAATTCACGTAATCTCTTTTCATTAACTTAAAAAAAAATTAAAATAATTTTTTCATTAACAAATACTATTAAGTAACGTTACATAAAAAAACACAAAAATCTCTTTAGACCCTTAAATTTTTTCTTATTTTTTTAGAAGTATTCCTCCGAAACAATTTGAATTGTACCCAGACCCGTAAAGTTCGTCCCCTTTTAACCGGGTGACCCGAAGTTGGCACGCCAAATTTTAGCGCCAACAATTTCTGTTACGAAAAGCAGAAACAAAAGCATACACTTGAAATTCATAACAATTTTAACCCACGAAGTTAATAACTCTGGAAAATGTTTTTTTCGTAATAAAGCTGAACCATAAGTTCACTAATGCGCCACGTTGACTTGCTCGAAAGGTGTGTCGGGTGCATCTGATACTGTTCTTCTGCTTCGAAAGGTACACATAAATTATTCACGCATTAGCAGTTAGTGGCTGATATCAATTTAATATGTCTGAAATGAAAGTGGCATAATAATGGATAGGTTTCAGACCAGATATTGAAACTTCATTTTAAACAAAGTGCTGATGTGTATTTTACATTCAGAACATTCAACCTCCCCTATTGGATGTTGGTTAAAGCAAAATCACAAACACATAGACTACACTTTCCATTACAGCTGTGTCACACTATGAAAAACCATGCCGAAAGCTCAAAGATACTGTGCTGTACATGTTAAGCCTTCTTCTTATTGTTGCAGATGGCACAGACAGCGTTACAACATGATAACGATTAAAAAAATTAGGAATCCCTAGTTAGCCAGTTAGAAATGCATTCCCTTGTTCATACCAGGAATAGTATTGGTCACTTGATGCAGGAAACAACATCTTGTTGCTTTCTTCTTCATCATCCATCACCCATAAAGGGTGAGAACAATTGTACTCCCATGATGATGGGGAATAAATCTTTGAACCCTCTTCACTGTGCAATTCGTACACAGGTTGTTGCAGAATATTGATATTGTTATTGTTATTGTTATTGTTATCTTCTGACAAAACAATATCTTTCCATATATCATCCAAAGAACACTCTTCTCCAGCACCGATCAACCCCATTATGTCATCATATCCACCTGTGTCGTAAAAACTCTCCTCTCCAACCTCTTTGGAAGCATGTGAATCATCAGCATCAACAGCATGGTTGTTTGAGGAGAGTGAAGATAGAGAACCGGAAGATGATGATGGTGATGCTCGTTTTTTCTCTAGAGCCTTCTTTTTCCTCATGAAAGTCCTCCAGAAATTCTTAATCTCATTGTCAGTGCGCCCTGGTAGCTTCCGAGCAATTCTTGACCATCTGCAAGGAACCATCAAAGTGAGAAACACAATTCAAGTAACGAATTAACAAAATAAGGTGAAAAGTGAAAAAAATTTGACATAATATGAAAGACACGAGTGGTGGGTGGTGTTGTATTGAGTAGGAAAGATCATAAGATCATAAGCAGAGGTAGCTTATAGTTTTAATGTCTGCATGGTTCTCAAACCTATTTCCCCATTTGGAATGAAGCTCCATGACGAGGTGTTCTTCTTGGGATGTCAGCTTCCCTCGTTTGAGATCAGGGTGGAGGTAATTAACCCACCGTAACCTGCAACTCTTACCTGTTCTATTCAAACCTACAACAAAGTGACGTGGTTAAAGGGTGCTTAGATTGAAATATTCATACCTATTATTCACTGTCTCCCTCCACCTTCAAACCTGATACCTTTGCTATAAAGTCCCACCTACGATCTCCAAACATGTTTACAAAATACACCAGTTTCAGATCCTCCTGTTCTGTCCATGGACCCCTTCTCATTTCTTCTTGAACCATTTTTTTCTCCTCTTCTATAACTCTTCACTTGATAACTTACGGATTCTATGAGACTACTACCACTATTTATACGTGGTTTTCCCACTGTTCATAATTCTCTCGGTTCATTTTTATAATAAGCAAGTCTGCATATCCACCGTTCATGTGGTGCACGCATTAACTTTTCTATGGCCAATTCAGGATGGTGACGTCACCAGTGACAAGAACATAATAAAGGAAGTGAGTGCATCAATCTTTCATTCTAACTTTCTCAATTACTTTTTATCTGCACCATTGACACCAATCATGTTCACTGTTACAGTTTTGCATAAGTTAGTTACTGTTTTGGATGATGAGTTTTACTGTTGTGATTAACAAGTTGCAGCAAAACTGTTAACTGGTTAAGTTTTTTTAAGTTGGAAATATTTGTGACCATTTGAATGGAAAAAAGAAGAGTTAGTGAGGTATAGAAATTTTAGAAGAACTGTGATAACATGAATGGGTGGAGGGAAATGACTTTAGGAAGCAAGTTGGTGTTTTCTTATTCAAAATGATGAATTGATGCGCTCCTTGACTTTAGAAAAGAGGAGGAGGCCCTGGTTTTCCAATAAGAGAAAGAGGAATTGGACAAATCAAACTTTAGAAGTGGAGAATGGGAAGAAATCATTGAGATGTTTTATGCGCGAGATCTTTACTCTCTCATAGTACAAAGTGAAAATCTGAGAGGCTTTTGTTAATAATTCAGATGAAAAATTATTGTCTCTGGTATTGTACTAAATAAATACCGAATGTTGGGTTGGTGTCCCTGCAGCCAACATGATTTAGGATTTCGGCTGGAACCATGTCGGTCCACTTTAGGTTGTTCAATATTCCATTTTGGGAAAATAAAAAGTCTCAACATGGATATATAAAATGAATGAAACATTTTTTTTTTTTTTATTTCTATGTTGTTCTTTTACCCACTCCTGGTCTACCTCAGGAAGAGGAAAACATCTGGTTTCACTTGATTCATGGGTTAAATTGGTCGAGAATTGCTTTTGTGGATAAAAGTTTACCTGAATTTATAGATGATAAAAAAATGTTATTTGATCATTGGCGACCAATTTACAACATTAAGACAAAATCACGATATGGTATATATACTTTTGAGCTTATAATGTGATTAGGCCAAACATGATTCGGAGTTGATAATTCTCTAGAAAGATCCGAAATTGGTCGCATTCGGAAACTGAGTGGAGGTGAAGATTAGATTAAATTAAGGACACTCAAATGATTCTAATTGGACACTGGTTTTCTGTGTGATTCGAGAATTTAACACATTTCTAGTCGATGAGTGCTATCCATGAGCTTCATGATAAATAGACATGGAAAGTGGAATATGGCATCACTTGAAAGAATCATTACCACAAAAATATAAGAATAATCATTAAAAGAAAATAATAGAATACTTTTTCTTACAACTAAACAATAAATATACTATTCATATGTTCACATAATAAAACGAATTTTTAGTATACAAGTGTCTGTAGATCTCATTTCTTAAGTCATTTTTAGTGAGGTTAAATTAGAAAATTTATTTTTTTAAGATATTACCGGAATTATTTCAAATCTATTATAATAAAATATTTATTATTTTTTGAATTCATTGTATTATCTGTTATCTAACTATTTATTAATATTTAGTGTTACGTTTGAAATATATATCAATTGTTGTACCATTCGTTATTTATTAATATTTAATCTTTTGTTTGAAATATATGTATTAGGACATAAGAATATGTTAAAAATTTCAAATTAATGAAAGATAAGATAAATTTACAGAATATAAATAATACAAACCTTATCTAAGTTGATGGATTAAGTTAAACCTTGTTAAAATTTAGTAACATATTTTTAATTTTAAAAATGAATATAAAAATGTTTCGAAATTGAATAAAAATATAATTTTAACGCCCTCTTCACTAAACTTTTCTTTTTACAAAATGTATTTAAAAACCAAAAATAAAAAATCCACAGCCACTACGAATAAAGCCTTATATATTCTGTAAAAAAAAAATATTATGCTAAAAGAAGGTCTTATATGTTAATTATTAAATTTCTAGGTCATGACTTCTCCAATTTGTGAAAATAAAGCAAAAGCTTAAATTGTAGAGAGAGAAAAACTATTTATTCAAATCTCCTAGTAATCCAGCTGAAGTTGGACATATATATATATATATATATATATATATATATATATATATATATATATATATATATATATATATATATTGATTTTATAATTGAATAATAAAATTTTAAATTTAAATTGAGGTATATATGTTTTATAATATACTACAGTTTATTTATACTGATATATATAATGTGTATAAGACTAATCTAGACTTTAGAATTTAATGAATATAGTGTTTATATCATTGATAACTATTACTATTCAATCATTGATGATTATTGGTGTTTTCTTTAAGTGGTGAGGATCAACAAATTTACACCACCATATATAGCATAACTTATTTTCTCCAAATTTGAATTAAATTCCATTTTAATAATATTGCAAAAATGGTAACATGATATTACTTTAGAGAAGTTTGTTTGTTTGTTTGTGGAGAAATAGAGTGAGAGAATAGCCAGAAAAAAGATTGGGTAGTGAGGTGGATGCCACCAATTTGTGGGTACACCACTTCCTTATATCCTCTTCTTTCTCTCTCTCAAGGCCTTTTGACCCTTTTAATTTCAAGATAATGAAAGGGTCCCACGTGTCCCTTTTCGATTAAATTAACAAATATATATCTGATATTATTTTTCTTTAGTTAAAGTTTTAAATTAAAATATACTCATTTAGCTGTATTTTATGTAAACAATGTAAAATATTTTTTTCAATAAACATTACATAAATGTCATGTTATAGTCTATATATGTTATATAATTTTTAACAATAATTTCAAGATCAAAATATATATTTAGTCTCTTTTTAAAAAGAATATTTAATAAAAAAATTTATCTTTATAAATTGTGAATTTGTAATCCTATGATAAACTATTGAAAAGAAAAAAGGGAAACTGTATAGTTTTATAAAATAAAAGTACACAAAAGAAGTAGAAGTTAATTCAGATGACCAAGAAAGAACAGTGTGCAAGAAATCTATCATTCACTGCTATCTCAATCCTTTATAATTTTCTTCAACAAATGCTAACTTTTGACTTCCCTTTTGTTTTGTTTTTTTTTTACAAGTATAAATTAAAGTTATTTTTTTTACATATATAATTAAATAGTTTTCATCGGTTCATTTTATTTCATAATTTGTTATTAAAGTAAAATGATTGTTATTAGAATAATATAATTTTTTTTAGCACTCAGCTAACAAATATTAAACTTATCATAATATATAATTGAAAAAAAAAAAATATATATATATATATATAAAATAAAAATTATCTGACTAATATCTTGTGTTGTTTTAGACAAATTCTAGGCCAGTGTAAACAAAAAAAGGGGTTATAAATTAAAATATTCAACATCAAATTCAAGTGTTTTTACTTTGAAAATAAAAAGCTATCGTGTAAACTTCAATCCAAAGTCCAACTATTCTAAGCAGTAGTAATTACTTAAAATGACTTAGTAATCAGTGATTTACAAAATTGATTCTTTAATTCATAACAAATCGAAAAATTATTCATGATATTGATATTAAAAAGGTACATCAAAACGTAATATATTTCCAGAGAAAAAAAAATTGAAAGATTTATATAATATATGATATGATAAGAAGAGCGAAATAAAAAATAAATGCAATAGGCCTAATTGTACCACTTAAGAGGTATTTGTTTGTTTATAAAAGATTTTTCAACTTTCACTTGTGCTTAAGCATTAGTTGAACTATACAAAATTATTCTGATCAGAGTATAATGATAAAGGTAACTTAAAGTAAGATTCCAAGTTTTAATATCATAAAAATAGCATAAAAGAAATATGTCTCTATTAATGGTCTATTTTTTTTACAAATTTATAATATATATATATATATATATCTATATATATATATATATATATATATATATATATATATATATATATATATATATATATATATATATATATATATATATATATATTAAATACTAATGATTATAAAGTATATAACTCATGACAATCCTATAAATGTAAAAGTTATCTAATCTCTCAAAGTTTATGGCATCTCTAATTGAAACAAACATAAATATATCAATAACAACACATATTTTTAATAGATTTTTCTATTTTGTCATGCAAGAACTTATTAAATTTATTGTGACTTTTTCACTAATGTGATATGCATAGATCCAATTTTTCTTTCATAACTTCTTACATTTAAAACTCTATCATCATCAATATCATCAATGCCATATGTTAATTTAACAAGATATCAAAGTATTTTGCATAAGTATTCAAAATACATACAATGAAATTAGTGATTTATAACACACTACACTGTGCCAAGGAAAGGTTGTTCACCAGTTCTATATAATATCTGTTTTATATATTTGACATTCTACGTTAATCAGACATAAAATGAATTTATAGTAAATAAATATAGATATAATTTTCACTCTAATGGTTTAAGATTATTAAGTTAGAATTAAAAGATTCATCTTTTACTACTATATCATATTATTTTAAGTCTTATTTCACTTTTTTCTCTCATCATGATTATTGTTTCAGGTATAGGGATCAAGCAGCTATCTTCAACACTCAAATTGTCCTTAAGTCTTTTTGTACAACTTTCCTCCGTTCGATCTCTCGTTCTTTCTCCCGTTCGATTTCTTCTCACTTCCATCCGTTTAGTAGTTGTCCAAACGATTGGGGGTACATAAGGCTCTGATGCTTAAGTCAGTTCAAGTTCGTTCGGGTAAGTGCAATTAATGTTGTAATTTATAGTTTTTGACATGGGTCTGTGATTAGGGTTTTATTAATCATGGTTCAATTGCTTTCTAAACTTGATTATTGACTTGTATTACTTTAATTCACTTCTAACTTACTGATTTAGTTTTGGTGAAGCCGCCGACCGGAGGGTCGTGCGTCTTGTAAAGATGACTCTGTTATGGCAACAAAGTTCAATTGGAATGATCGGCGTGACCATTCGGTCACGAGCTCCCTTAAATCACTCCAGAGATATTGACACATCAACAACTCAAGGGATCATCCGCCTGTAGCGGATGGCCTTCGGCCGCTTATCTTTGGACCGCTTAACCAATGGTCTGGCTAGGAATGATGATAGGCCATAGAGTACAATTATGATTAAGTTTGATAGTTTTGTTGTTCGTAAGGTCATATTCGAATAAGGCATCGTTTGCGTGTATGTGTAGAGAGACACAAAAGAGAAATTAATGAATGTTCATGATTAGTTGTTGTTGTCGTGATGAACTTGGTTGCAATGGATGAAGTAACGTGTTTCAATTATTTAACAACACAACGTGCTTATTGAATCAGTAGTAATATTCTATTGATTTTCAAGTTGATGGAATTGATTGGTTGAGTGAAGAAGGAAAATAAACGTCAGCGATGCATTTGAAGATAAAGCTCATGTCAATTTGTTGCTTCTTTGTTGCCAAATGGTGATCTTATAGTGGAAACCACAAACGCATAAAAATAAACATATTCTATTCTTCTTAATTAGTGGATAGCGCACGCAACTTATCATGCACATATATGAGGTATCTACCTAAATTAATCACCCAAAAAACAAATCAAATCTTAATAGTTTAAAGGGGAACCAATTCATATTTTAAAAATATACTACAATGCATGCCAACTTTTCACAATGCAAAAAATCAAACATCATTAGTAAGTTTATCGATGATGATGTATGTAGTGTCATTAATTGAATGATTTTGCATTCATAGATAATATTATGATAGAATAATAGATGAAATATTTCTTAACTTAATTATAGAAGATACCGATGTATTTTCTTGAGAATTAAGTATTGGACTGGTGTATATAAATGATTCATATATCACTTAATAATACATAATAAAACACAATATTTCTTTATATATGTTGCATATTTTTTAACTTTGATATTTTCATATAAGAAATTGATAGTATTTTAAATTTAAAATTTTAGAATAAATCTACAAGTTTTTTTTCTAATTTAACTCTCATTTTCATTTGATACGTAACTCATACTTATACTTTAATTTCTAACAATTTAAAAAGAAAAAAATCAAGAATAAAACTCTAAGCATGTATTTGTTTCCAAAGATGAGAAACATAGTCAAGAAAAAATGTGTGGAAACCACATTCTTCAAAGTTGCGATGCAAAAAAAATAAAAGATATATATAATTATCTCTTCGGATGTGCTTGAAGAAAGCAAGAGGAGTGTGTGAAAAACATAAAATATTAACATAATTAAAATAATAAAAATATATTTTTTTTATTTAAATTTTAATAATTTATTTCAGTTATTTTTTTAGTTATGAATCATATTTTTTATCATTCATTAACTTTTACAAGTTTTCTTCTTATTTCTCTTCATTTTTCATTATATTTTTTTTTGGATGAATGGGTAATAAGAAGGGATAATGATCCAATTTTGATGAATGGTTGAACATTGATATTAGTTATTTCTTGGATGAGAAGAATAGAGAAGCAGATTATTGGTAGGTTTTATGGGCCCAATTTGTAGTGATTTATACCTGAGAAGCACTTCCACTCGGCCCACAAACGCAAAAGCAGATTTCATCTTCTTAGATTTTTAAAGCAACAAAAAGTCATTCAAATCATTATTCTTTACAATTCCACCACAATGACACAACAATGCTTCCACTTCCATAGCAAATAACATCCAAATTTTTAATTCTTTCTTTACTTTAAATACTATTTTTCTATATCACAATCTTTACATATATTTTATTTTTACTTTTACTTTTAATTACGTTGCTCTTTACATTTATTACTCTCTTTTTTTTCTTTCACTTTTTACAAACAAAAAATTTATACAATCCGAGAGCGTAACAAAATCGTTTCTTATGCTATTCCTATTCATTGGAGCCTCAAAAAAAAAGTAGTGAATTTTTATTTTAAATGTATAATCTCTTTCCTATTTACTTTACAAATGTGCATCTGATATACAGTATTAGTTAGTGATGCACCTTTAAAAAAAATCAGTCATGACTGAATATATATATATATATATATATATATATATATATATATATATATATATATATATATTTTTTTTATTTT
>Ga0209589_1003101_pt1 | contig 29116 bp, 20 predicted proteins | sample CowpeawhiteBW_FD_187525 | JGI IMG/M metagenome (GOLD analysis project Ga0209589, IMG submission 187525) | Root nodule microbial communities of legume samples collected from California USA - Cow pea white BW (SPAdes) (version 2) | ecosystem: Host-associated > Plants > Roots > Nodule | place: USA...
GTCTTTTAATGCACATTATGTTTATGTATTAAATCACATAATGTTATGACATCATATGAGTCAAGTGGGAGAATGTTAGAATTAATTGACGAATTAATTCTATTAGTGACTCATTTGAAATATTATGATGAGTCCAATTATGATTTAATAAAATCTAAAGACTTATTGGTTATTATTATGAGAAGTGATAATAAAATAAAATAAAGATAAGATAAAATAAAATAAAAAACCAACTTGATGGACGTTGGTTTATATAGGGATTGGGGTTCTGTCTCTGGCCATAAGGTTCTTTTCACAGTAACCTATCAAGAACATGTGAGAAGAGAAAGAAAGACAAAGAGATAGATTGAAAAACGGTGATTGAAAAGCACACAAGATTATAGATTGAAGAATGCACATTCACAAGATCTCCCATAGGTTAGTGCTTTATTATGTTCTATCGTGTGAGAATCCTAAATTCTAAAAGCTCTTAGTTTTACAAATTCTCCGCATTAATTACTTTATAGATTTCTTCCCTCACATTTATTAAATAAATATTTATTTTTTTACTTAATTTTCCCAGATCTTACCATGACTAATTATTTTTCGTCACTAAAATTGATCATTAATCAAAAATTTTCTTATAATTTTAAAGAAATTGACATTTGGAAAAGATTAAAAAGAATTGCACTAGTAAAGATTGATGTCGACAAAATAGACAAAAGAGTAAACATCGTAATACTTCTTTTCGAAAAGACTAAAAAGACTCAACTTTTGTACAAGAATGACAAAAAAGAGGGATGTACAAAGGCCTTAAAGTAAATTAAAGGACCTGATGCATAATTATTATTAGGTTTGTATTTCAGGCTTTAGTTCTATATTTAATTTTTCTAAGTTGTGTGTGAGGGTTTTTTCAGAAGCTTCATTTAGGACCTTATTTGGTTGTTGGAGAGCTTTGTCTTGGAGTTGGTCTTTGTGTTTTTGAGGAGAAAGAAGATGTATGGCGATAAGGGGCACACTTTAAAAAGTTTTTTCTAGAACTCTATTTCCCTACTTATCCGGAAAAAGTAAGTCCATTTTCATTTGGGTTCCATTGTAAGTTAATTTGGGTTCATTTGGATTCATGTAAATATTATTTGTGATGCTTTAATTTGTAATTTTATTATTTTTGTTAATGTCGATAGTGTTAGAAGGATTAGTCTTATTTTAATAAAAATGAATTTTGATTTAATGTTCATTGTAACTGTAATTTGTGAAAGTTAATAACTTTAAGATGAATTTGTCTACATGTTGATGTACGTATATATTGATAGGAGTTGGAGTTTATGCTTTAGTGTTATTTTTTGGTTACATGAATTTCTTAAGTTTTTAGAAGGTTTTCATCATGAATGAAACAATTATTTGAAGATTAGACCAAACTACTCCCGGGATCCAGAAAAGAATGCCCTTAATATTGAATTCGACGAATCTTACTTTGACATAGAACATTTAGTGTTCTATATGAGATTTTAAACTTTTACGATTTGAATGATGACGTTTATTATGTTGCTATCTTTTAGTGTTCTTTAATGATATGTACTTTAGAATAAGGATCTTTTACTCAGATTGGATTGAATGATTATCCAGGACATATTGGTTTGATAGTTTAACCTCTTTTTTATTGGTTTGGTTGTTTAACCTCTTTTTTCTTTTAAATTATTTATCATTCACAGTGAATTTTTCTCCATATTAGGTGAACTTTTGAAACTTTTTTTGTTCTTATGGTTGTTTGATAAACATAAGGTGTACTATTGTATTTTTATCTATTGACATCACTTCATAGTATTGAATAATGTGTTCCAAATATTCGGAGCAAAAGATCTCGTATTTGGTAAAATAATTAAATTATTTGATTTTCTTATAAAATTTATGTTTGAATTGAAAAAAAGAAGAAAATAACATTGTTAATAAAATATAACAACGTAAATAATTTCTACATTCTTTTATACTAGTAAGATAAACTTCACTTATGTCTTTCATTTCTTTTTTCACTCCTTAATCTATACAAATTATAGTATCACAAGGATTTTTACTAAAAGAACATTGTACTCATAAATATAATAGAATTCTGACCAATTTACATATTTTCAAAATTAATAGACTTATTGAAACATAAGAGTAGAAGTCAAAGAAGTAAAGAAATAATAATAACACAATAATACCTTGCTTTTAAAACGGTTGAGGGAAATGACTGACATTTTATCTCACAATGTATTGACCTGTCAGAACAGACATTTATTATCATGTACGGTACACTATCTCAGAGCACATGTGCAAAATGAGGATGTGCCGTCTCAGATCAGAATAAAAAAAATGTTCTATGTAAAAATATACTCGAAACTGTACTCTATAAGAAAATAAAATATAAAGTATATTTAAAATCTTGAAAATACAAAATACACATTATTATGTGAAGAAAGTAAAAAGTAGTAAAATAACGAAGCAGAAAGATCTAAAATTATTCATTAAAGAAAGGAATAATTCAAAATCAACTAAAACAGCATTTTGCCTATAAAAAAACTCTTTCAAGCTATTTTTAAGAGTAGGTTATTGTAAAACTCGGTCGCTGCAATGAAATATTCCCATGATGTCACTTTAGTCTAAATAAAATAAAGGTTTTAAAGAATTTTTCATTCTTATATCATAGAAAAAAAATTTAATGTTTGTATATTAATATCAATAAAAAATAAATAAATAAAAAAACATTGAATCACGTTACAAATGTAAAAACAAAAATTACTATTAAACCTAAAATAAATTTATACAAGAGTTTAGATTGTATGATCTAACAATCTACTAAAGTAATCATAGACATAGTCTGAAAAATAATCGACCTCATACTCCAACAATTAGTCTGGAAAAAATTGTATGATCTAACAAAAACAAAAAATGTAAATATTATAGACATAGCACAGTAATTAAAAATAAAAGTAGGTGTTATTCGTATAAAAAATAAAGAGGAGCAAGGAGTTTGACTTGTCATGCAATAATACTATTAATTGTTCCTTCTATCGTGCAATAAAGAGGGCCAAACCATAACTATTAACTCTTACCACTGTACCATGTTATTGGGATTCCCATTCCCCATTTGATGGATGTAGTGGTGGATTGCAGAGCCACATCCGTGAGAATCTCTAAAAACATACAATTCACGAAATGCCTTTTCAATTGTTATGCTGGCACTGCCAAATCACCATTTACTTAACTATCTCACTAACTGCTCTTGAAAAACAGGGCAAATCACATACGCATTTATCTCTGTTTAGTAAGTACCAGTAACACAGCAAACCAAAAATAAAAAGGAGAAAAAAACTACAAACTTCCTTTTTTGCTTATGTATGCAACCATTTCCTTGATATTTTATCTGAAGCAATGTTTTATGCTCGTTCTTTACAAGTATTGTACATTTACGAAGCTTTATTTGTGACTCTATTTCTGAGAAAAGAATGGTATAATACAACATGTGTACAGTATATGCATATGCAACTTTCAGGATCCTCCCGGAGGGATTAGAAGATATATATTTTTTTGTTAATATGGTGATACATAGAACAAACACTGGGAGATTAATCACGCCTCTGAATCTTCTTAAATAAATACCATTAATTGTAAATTATTGGAGCAGATAACCTATGCATATTCCAGTATAGCACCTGTATGATTGAACCCGCATGAAACTTGCAACGCTTTCACGTCTTCTCCAAAGCAAACTCTCGTAGGACTTATATAGTCCACATCACTTCCATGACCCTGAGCGAAGGCATGAACGGTTATTTGCACTTGCAACGCAGATAATTGTGCACTTGGCAATATTAAAGACCACAAACTAATCAATTAACTTAGGAGATGGATCAGTATGGCTTATCAGATCCCTCATTTCTATAAGGAAATATGTTTTCAATTAAAAAGCTTGCGCGTGAGGAGCAAATTTTATATACATCATGAAGTCATTATTAATTGTACATTTTCCCGTTAATCTAGATAAATTCTAGGATTCTTGGTTCTCTTTTGTTGTCAACGTCAGAGAATTGGCATTCGGACCATTGTGTATGAATGTATAACATGCTCTTTGGTACAATTGTACTAATACTAGGATATATAAATTATTTGAGAAGTAGAAGCATACCAATTGTCCACTGGAAGAATGTCCAACTTCAGAGAACGTCCCATTGGAACCTCCCCAACCCCATGTGAAGACTCTTCCTTCTGAAGTCAATGAAAATTCCAACAAGTACAGTGTAAACACCGAGTTCAAGTCTTACATATTAGAGGAAATTAAAATTTTAATGAACTTAAAAAAAAAATTGTCAAAGAAATCTGGAAAAAATTCACAACTTGTACAATTAAAAGAAAAGAAGCTATGTATTACACCATCAAATCTCCGTAGAGAGCCTACAGCTCTAAAGAAATCGGTAAACGGTGTTGCAGTTAACACAGACACGCAAATTTTAATATTGAAAAGAAAAAGTAGAACATCAACAGATACTGAAACAAATTAGAAAAATGATCAAGTTTCTCTAGGAGTCAAGAAACTCATCACTAATTTTTAGTCCACATATCCTCATTCCTGTAAGGAAATTTACTGCCTTCATGACAAATGTAATAAAAAGCAGTATAACTTGATCATAGAACACAACTTGTCAAACGAGTTTTGTGGCTGTGAGAGGAATGACTCATCATCACCTGTATATGATGGTGCAAACTAAAATGTTCCAATTGCAAGGACATTTCAGGAATTCGGTATTGTGATTTGATCGGGAAGTCTCCAATTTCACATTCCTCACTTATATGCCCTGTGTCTCCAATTATCCAGTAAATTAAAGGTTTGATTTATGGATAATTATTTATTTCTTGGTATTCCACTATTTAGTACATTGCCAAAAGTGGGGGCTCCCGGTCTTAGTCTTCAAAACAGTCCATTATTGTGTGGCATGTTAATGATGTATTCTTCTGTTATTTTGTCCTGAATATTCAACGTGTCAAATTTCATTCCGATGGCTTTTTAGTGGTAATCGCACTATTTAGCCACAAATGACAAGCTTATTCTTACTAATTATTTTAGTACTAAACTATGTATTAATTCCTTCGTCATTATAATTGTAAGTGAGCTTCGCTTTTTCCATTATGCAAGGGATTCAGAGGTTTGGGCAATATGGTCCAGTCGTCTAGTCTGGTCTCCCAAGTCAGTCTAAGTGTTATTTAAAATAATTTACGATCAAAATCCTACCGTAAGTTATTTTTATTTTATTTTGATGTTATTGTGAGTTATTTTATTTTACTGCTTTGTTTTAAAAATAACAGATTCTCCCAAATAATTAAGCAAATTTGCACATAACAAAGAGTATGATTTCCTATGTCTGGCCTCTTTTACTATTAGAATAACATGCAATTTATATGATAAACAAGTTTAAACATCACAAATTAAATGCATTTAATTTTCATAGGAACTAGTATTCAATAAGCAGCACCCATTTATCTATGCCTACGAAATAGTCCCCACTTAGTCCATTTAGAATTTATATACGCAGATGCTTATTGAAACCTAAAGCAAAATCAATCAACTTTTCCATTGTCTCTCTCTAAACTCACCATATATGAACTAGAGACAGCTAGGTGAGCAACAAACTTCCACATCATTAGAGTCAACATCAAAATTAACAATGTGATTAAGTGTAACCATCACATCTATGGAAATTTCTATGAGAAGTTTAGTAGGACCATGACTAGCATTTGGAATGGGTGGAGATAGGTTGGATATACTCCTAAATCCACCCAACTCAACTGAAGCTTGAAAAACTGGCTTGACTCAGGTATCCAGGTTATGTCCATCCTGGTTAGTTCAGGTTGGAAGTTGGCTTAAAACCTCTCCAACCTGATTCACCTCAAATTCCCTTTTATTTATTTTTCTATCCTTTTTCAACTTATTAAAACTTGACTTTTGGCTACCTCTAACAATTGGCCAATATTTGCTGCAGGCATGGAAAATCTTTAAAAGGGCTTCCCTTACAAATATGTTATGAGATTGGCTAGCTTTGCTTCCTTGATATTTTCTTTGATCTCTTTTATATGGTCTTGATGAAATTATTCTTTTGTAATAAAAGAAAGCAGCCTTTACATCAATATGGCAAGATAAAAACAACTTAATTGGAATTATTTTCTGTTCAAGGGAACAATTTACCAGAGATGGCTGCAGTATGCTTCCAACCACAGGAAACCTGGCTAACAGAAGACTTCAAGAATGGCCCTTGAACCTTTTCAGGTAGATGAATGACATCTGAGGAGCTGGATAAAAATAGTTTGAAGAATTAGAACACTAACAGGCATATACAAAAAAGAATGTAAACGCCAAAAATGAAAAGGACCAACTAACAAGTCTTAGGTATGAAACAATACCCAATGCCAAGGCACCCATTTTCATTTGAACCCCAGGTATAAAGCTCTCCTGAATCTACACAAAACAATATAATGAAACAGTAAAGAAATGATTACAAACAAATCAACACAAGGTTAAGTTCTGAAACTGACGAATTACTTGTCACGACACAGGTGTGGTAGCCACCACAAGCAACTTCTTTTGAGTATGGAAGTTCACTGATCATGGATGGTCTTGTCGCATCACTCATTTCCTTTAAACGCTGAGGGATTGAAAATAATATTAGTCACTACAAGCAGAAGACAATGAGTAGAAAAAGAAAATACTAATTGCTTACCAATTTTGCAATTCCTCTTTCACCAAATACTAAAACAGAACCATTTTCTGCAAAATTTTCATCAAGATAGGGTAGAGAAATTCGCAATGAGTAATACAAGGTATAAAAAAAAATAACAAGATAGAAGCTATAACTAGATTCAAGTACCATCAGTACAAGCTGAATTTAGCAAACCAGCAGCTACATATTTTACCTAAGCATAGCCAACAATAGAGGCAAAAGATTAAAGATCAAAGCTAAATATTAGAAGCCAATATAACCATCTTAAATTAGAAGCAAAAAGGCAATCCATTCAACATCACACCTTGATTCCTTCAAGATCCTTTATAAGCCTCGGGGTATACTCACTGCATATATTAAAAAAGCATATCAACACAGAAACACAATATGAATAGCACAGTAAAGGTTGCAATTTGTATAAGATCATAGTCAAAGCAGCTCTGTTTGGATAATTAACTCCAGTATCAAATACAGACACTGTTTACATAGTTATTTCATAAACACTTCCAATTTAGAAATTCTCCAGACATGTTTTGAGTGCAGAAGGTATTCTTCAATATATTCTAAGTGTCCTGTCTTTGTACCGAACTCAAATTGGTTACTTGAATAAATAAGATGGAGTAAACACAATGTAGCCAAACTACACTTTCGTGATTTTGATTGATGTGTGTGTGTGTGTGTGTATATATATATATAGGTTACAAAAACAGGCAAGGCACTAAGTTAAACCCTAATTCTAAAGCTGGTACATATAAAAGAATAATAATAATAATAATAATTAAATCACATTACATTTCAACATGGTTCAAACCTATCAGAAATTACATTTTTTATGTCATTAAAAGTAAAGTGGACGAAAATAAACAAATAGGCTTATGCATGTAACCAGTTCAGTAAATTGGAACAACAAAGTCAATGACAAAAAATGAATAAGTACAAACCATTATTAAAAGAGAAAATTGCACCTCTTTTTGGTCCAATAGCTATAAATTCCGTATTAGCTTGGTTCAAGTTCTATATAAGCTAAATTATATGTCAGTTTTTGTATAATCTACTTTTTAAAATGAATGTTTATCAATTAATCATGTATTTTTCCGTTTTGCTGTATCTGTTTTTCTCTTATTGTTTACAGTCAGTCAATCTATGTCCAAAGCTTACCCCACTACATATATTATATATGGAGGAGGTCTGTTTTGACAACCCAAATTGCAGTCACTCAAATTACGTAAGTTACCCGCCTACATATGCATCTATGTAGCCAATATTCTCAACAGCATTTTTATCAAAATGAACATGCAGCTTTCTTTATGCCTCTCAAAGCTTCTTGTTTAAAAGCATGTATGGGTGGAAACTGATTGATCTGAATAAGGTTTTGCTTAAACAGAGCGGTGATTGAACATCTCAAAGCACTAGTTCAAGGTTCAATAGTGGTCAAACCAATATTAATAAAATGTATCAAAGTTTGGAACCAAAATTTTTCAAAGTCTGGTGTCGACAAATTCCAATTTTTGCCGCCAAGTTTAAGGACTAAAAACATATTAACCCCAAAAAGTTGAATATTATACTTCTATGATGCTAAAGGCTAAAATAAAATGAAAATTTATATAGGTTTTTTACATTTAAAACACAAAAAATTAAATAAAATGTTACCATACTTAAATTAAAAATTCAATAACACTTAACAATTAGAGAAAGTTTTATGACGGTTCAGTTCCAAACTATTAAATAGAGTGAAAATAGGATTGGGATTAATCTCCCTTGTGTAAAACTACACATAGGATAATGTATTTATAGTAAAGGAGACATGGACTAAACCCAACATACAAGATAAAGAATAATAATAACAAGAAACTAGAGATAGAAGATACAGATAAGATATCTAAGATATCTAATATATCTAACACAAACCAGAGTAAAAAAAGTCAATGTAAAACAAATTACAAATTACGAAATTATAGCCACTACTACTCAAGCCATGAGACAAAAATGGAAATAGGTTAGGGTTTATTTAAGTCGAGCCTAACTTGTTTATAATGATGTAAGTCTTATTTTAGGGTCTAAACTGATCTTCATGATAACTTATTTAAAAGTTTATTTCACAATTATGCTTTATCTTTCAACAAGCCATAGGCTAGACTCTTTAGGTAGATCAACATGTTTAATATTAATCGAAGTAAATAAATATATGATATATGATTTAATACATTATAAAAAGTTTAACAAAAAAATGTTTACAATTGGTTTGTTAGACCAATAGACTTCTCCAAATACCTAAAACTTGATCTTTCTAATCAAACATACTTTTGCAAACATATTGACCTAGTTCATTCCATAAAAAAGCCTAACTTGACCTGGACCTAATGCAAGCTAAGCCACAAGCCTAAATGACTATCAATCTCTGACCGAAGAATGAAAACTAGAGAACTTTACAGCAAGTCCTAAAAGGGGGGGGAAATGTACACTCCATTAAAAAAAAAGGGATGGAAAATAGCACACGGCTTGTTATGTCTTAAAAGGGCGGCTTGTTATGTCTTAAAAGGGAAACAATAAGGAGGTGAAGTATAAAAAATTTTTACCACGAAGTGCCAAAGTGTTTTTGAACCAAATCACTTGAGATAAAATGCAATTAGCTAAACATAATATAACAAATAGCAGAGGTACAAAGTAATGAGAACTAAAAATTGTTCAAGATATGAAGGGGCAGAACCTGGAACTTCTGAAGAATCCTAGGATGCTTGACTCATGGCCATGACCAAGTCTACCAGACACTCCCATTCCCCAACTAAAGGCTTCCCCACCATCTAGCAAAGATAGAAACAACAATTGAGAAGAAGATATTATAAATATATAGTGTACAACCTACGGTCATGCTTGATATGAGGAACTCAATACAACAATTGAGAATATATTAAGCATATTTAATGTAGAAACTACGATCAGCACGCTAAGAGGAACTCAATAACAACAATTGAGAATGTATTTGCATATTTAGTATAAAATCTACGGTCAGCTTGCTAAGATTGCTAAGAGAAACTAACAAACAACAATTGAGAAACTATATATTTAGTGTACACTTTATATTCATGATTGCTAAGCGGAACTCAATAATAACAATTGAAAAGATATTATGAGTATCCAGTGTACAAGTTATAGTCATGCTTGCAGAGAGGAACTCAATAACAACAATTGAGAAGATATTATGAATATTTGATGTATCTATTGCATACCACTAATTGCGACAGTGTGCTCTGAACCCAGAGCTGCCATTTTAATGTTGATTCCATCCAAGTATTCTACTTTAGTAGGCAAAGGAACTATGTTTGGAGCCCCTACATTTCAGGAAAACAGAGTTACCTGCCATCCTTTTTTCTTTGAGCACCTTTAACAGCTCTAGAGTATCAAGTTTTTAAAGTTAAGCATAATAATATGAGTAGGTTCAGGATAAAAAAACTCTTTAGATCCATTAAATGCTAATACAGGTTTAGTTCTTACTTTTTCCAAGTCCAAGCTGCCCACTTGTGTTTTTTCCCCACATGTAAAGCTCTCCATCCACTACAACAGAGACAACAGAGAAAGGTGGACATGGGGCAAATTTAAAAATAGGAAGGTAAAGAATATGCAATAATTCAGAAGATAAAAGAACTTAAAGCTGTTAAATACTCATTTTTGAAGAAAAAAGAAGCCATCCAATATCAAATACAAAACTTCTACAGTAAATTATTCATGTACAAGACATGTACAAAAAAAAAATTTCAAATACAAGTTTCAAAGGCGAACGCTACCATGCATAAGCACCGACCTGTGATCGCACAAGAATGATTATAACCAGTAGAGATCTGCACAATTTTCTTCTCCTCTCCAAAAACACGAAGTGGCTCCTGAGATATCCAAAAATGGAAAATGCTGTCAAGTAAATTTTCCGGATTCCTACTTATGTCCAGAGGGCATGCATTCAGAAAAAATCGAGAAAAAACAATCTACTGCAGCAGTGATAAGTTCAACAGACAAAAAAATACAGCTAAAAAAAGCAAAACAAACCATACCACTGAGTAGTGCTTACTCTCTGAGACACCAAGCTGCCCAAAATCATTAAGACCAGCTGCATATACACATCCATCGTCTGCGAAAGGAAGACAATATTGTGAGCCCCTACACGGACATTACGAAGACTCTTCAATAGTGACTCATCACCAATTTTAGACACCGTCATATTGTATCATCCAACCCAATAGCACAGTGATGACTATTATTACTAAGCTAAACTAGCAAGTAGGACGTTAAAGACATTCCATTTCCAATCAACCCAAGAAAAAATCCATGGCATCCCTACAAAATTCACACACGAACCCCAAACAATTGCACTCCATAGTACCACAGAAGACTAACCCTTCCGACGTCATAATATTGTTATAACAATCAAGAAGAAAACGACTCAATATTCCTTTTTCATTAATAATGCTCAATTTAATAGATAGAATAAACAAATAAATAAAAGAAAATGGACGAAAAACCAATTTGATAAAGAGGAACGAAAAGCGAACCTGTTAAGAAGAGAGTGTGAGCACCGCCACAAGCAATGGCCTTAAGGTTCTGGTTGCGGAAGGCTGTGCAAACGACGGGTTTCCATTGCGAATCCAAGTTGCCGAGACCCAATCTGCCGTAATCGCCGTTTCCCCACAACGCAGCGAACCTCTTTCCCGCCTCGCGCGAGAAAGATCGCGTCGGAAAACCTAAACCGGAAGCTCTAACGGCGAATTTGGAGAAGCTTCGACGCCACATTTGTGGTGAGAGGAAAAGGTGGTCCGTGAAGAAGAAAGTTGTTGAAGTGAGGAAGAATCATGAAGCGATTAAATGAAGTTCAACCATTAAATCAAAAACGCATTGAAGAGAGAGAGAGAGAGATCAAAGAAACATTTCATGGCTCACACTGCTGCAACGTCTGCTATGTTCTTCTACTAATGGCGGTTAGTTATGGGTAGAACCTTGTAGACATATACAAACAGTTATTTACTGTTTGAACCCTCCTGGTAAATTAATTCTTTTTAACTCTTATTTTATTCTTTTAAAACACTTATAATATTTTTATTTACGAGTTTCAGTTTCATTATTTATTTTATAAATTTTTCACTCAGCCCTTCTTTTTTTAAATTGTGGCAGTTTATGATAAATGAAAATTTCCTCATTAAAATTTAGTTTATTTTGTAATATGTAGTTTGTTACAAATACAAATCCATCTCAAAAAATATCTTGAAACTAATTGTGTGAGACCATTATGTGACAATTAATGATTTCTTTTTGTCATGAATCTTATCAGACAAATTTTGTGATAGAGTATATGATGAAAAAAATATTAAAGTCTGTTCCATTTTTTTATATTAAGTTTAAAGACAAATTATTACTTGAAAAATTATATATATATATATATATATATATTAATTTATATATTTAAAATTTTAGAAAATAATTTAAGAGTAAAGTTGGTATATTTAAAATAAATAAGATGTTTTAAATATGATTTAAAGTTTATGGAGCCAAGAATTTGGCCTAAATTTGTTTTGTTACTAGTCGATATTTTATTAAAAGATATTTTGTAAGTCGATTATTATTTTTTAACCACATTGTCTATAAATTAAATGTTAACTCCCAAGCTTAAAGGCAACCATTATTGTTGGCCTCAGTGCTCCTTATTTCACGTTAGGTTAGTAGAGTTCTTTAAATTTTTGTCTTCAATAATAAATACTTGATTTTTTTCCGGAACAATCGGTGCAACGTTTCCCGACCACCATATCCAAAGTCCTTCTCAACATGAAGGAAGTTCGATTCAATAGGGTCGTAGGGATCATGTTTCCCCGTCACTTCTGTTCTCTCCTTCTATTCCCCCACCATCAGTTCTTTATTGTGTACTCCCATGATTTGCTCGCTCATACATTCTCTGACGAAGTCTTCACCCATTCAATCGCAACAACCAAAGTGACGATAGTAACGGAGAGTGAAGGCGAAAATGGCATCCTTTAGTTCTCTAGAATCCTCGTCACCTCACTTCATAGGCACATCACAGAAAACCAAGTCTTACTTCACCGACGAGTACATCAAGGTCACTTTCGATGTTCGAGACGATTACATTGTCGTTATTCAAGGCATTAAGCTAGTGACTATTTCATAATTTAACCTGTATTTGAAGGGTAACAGAATCAAAACTGTAAGTATGCATTAGACTTTTGGCTTGCAAATCTAATTGGCACGTTCCCAACGAAGCATTGGACAGTATGGCAAAACTCTACTTAGATCTAACACCACCAAATAATTCTTTGCCAAAGAATTATTATGAAGCCAAGAGATTAGTTTCAAAGTTAGGATTGGAGTCCAAGAAAATTGATTGTTATGTGAATGGACGTATGCTTTTTTATGACAATGATAATGGAAAAAAATGATGCATCCTTGCTTGAATGTAAATTTTGTGGACATGCTCGATATTACACAATCCATCCAGGACAAAGGCAAAAAAAAACCAATTCCATTGAAGTTTATGTTCTACTTGCCTATAATTCCAAGATTACAAAGAATGTTTGCTTAAATGTAAACAACACAACACATGACATGGCATTATGAGAAGAAAACTCAAGGAATGCTACGTCATCCATCTGATGGTGAAGCCTGGAAGCACTTCAATCGAAAGCATCAATCCTTCGTCAGTGATCCATGTAACATTTGACTTGGACTATGTTCGGATGGATTTAATTCATACATTCATGTGTCGTCTTCACCATATTCTTGTTGGCCCGTGGTTGTTACTCCATACAATCTTTTACCTTAGATGTGTATGACAAATCCTTTTATGTTTTTAACGTGTCTAATACCAGGTCCATTTAATCTGAAGGCATCCATAGATGTTTATTTGGAGCCTTTGGTTGATGATTTGAATAAATTGTGGAATGGTATTTGGACGTATGATGTTTCAAGAAAACAAAATTTTCTTATGAGAACGACTTTGATGTGGACTATTAATGACTTCCCTACATATGAAATGTTATCCGGTTAGAGCACACATGGTAAATTATCTTGTCCGCATTGCATGGAGCATACTAAGACATTCATATTGAATTATGGTCGGAAAAACAGCTATGACATGGTTTTTCTTCCTATCATGCCAGAATAATTTGGCCACAACAGCAATAACATGGGGATCATGGTCACATTTCTTGATGGCATCCACACTCTTTGTTTTACATTGTGGACGTGGAACCATCTCAATTGTCGCGAAAAATATGCACGAAATGCACATTCCTTAAAAGAGGAGAAAGAATTATAAAAATCCTTAAATGAGAAAGGGAAAGATAATCCATTTTCTATTTATTGTATAAGTATTTCTTTAATTTTGAATCGTAGTTCTTTAGTTAAATAGTAGCGAAAAATATATTATATTTATTGGTTGAACTCACCACCCGAAATTGTAATGGATAGTTTAATGGAATTCAGGTTCAATTAACTAAATCTAATCTTCATTTAACTTTTTAAAAATAAATAATTAATGAATCAGACGAATAACTCCTATTTTAATTATTTAACAATGACGTACACTAAAATCATTTATTAAGTTTGGCTATTTTCACGTCTAAATAGGGATATAAATCTGACAAATGGTTCATGACATGTTTCTATTTATATGCATGCATTTAGTTACTGTTTTCATAAAGGAAAATGGTAGTTTGATACTACCATTTTATTTAACTCCCTCTTGATGCTGCTGAGGTGGAGTTTGAAATAATATTTTATTTGATAAAAGGTCTTTCTCCTCGTAAAAGATTAAGGGTATAATTGGAATATTTTATCAAGTGTATCAGCAATGTTATCTTTCATTTAATGTTTCCTTGTAAAAGAAGAAATGAAGTGACACTCATCATTAATTTTCATCAGAAAATCTTCGTCTACATTCTTCATTGCATTTTCCCTTCTTTCTCAACAAAGCATTAAACATTCAGTTCCCTTTAATGTTTCAACGACAGCAACAAAGGATCAACATTGGTACTTGACGAAAAGTTTATCATTCACAAATAAATTCATCTCTACAACATCTTCTCAGAGGTTAGATTTGTGAGTTATTACTGGTTTAATTTTGAAGTAAAAGTAATTGATATTGTTGGAGTGATGATTTATTGCTAGGGTTAGCCTCCATGGACTCTGTTATACCATTTTCATTTAATAAATTAAATTTTCCTACACCTATATTTTGGTTGTTATAGTTCACTCAAAGTTTATATGTCACGCATTATTCTGAAATTACCATTTTATAATGTAACTTATGAATAGCATTGTATGTGCGACCTACAGAAAAATGGAGGAGAATATTGTTTCATTGGATGCACATATAATCTTGGAAGAACCCTTAAAAAGCCTAGTCCTAGATGAACCTTCAATTGGAATGTGTTTTGACAGTGTCGAGGATGTGAAGGTTTTTATCGACAATATGCAATTTCAAAGGGATTTGGTGTTCACACACGAAGTTCAAAGACTGACGAAGACAAGAACATCAGATACATTGTCATGGTTCGTTCAAGGGCAGGAAAATATGTTTCCCGCATTCCTACTGATATTAGTACAGAACCTACACAAGCAATTGATTGTTAAGCACGATTGGCTGTTACTAGGAAAGATTTCAAGTGGTACATTTCTGCATTCAATGATATTCATTGTCATGATCTAAGTCCTAGAAAATCAAGGCTATTTAGAGGCAACCGAAAGATCAATCTACAAGGCAAAAGAGCTCTTGATATTAACGATGAGGCGGGGGTGAGGATTAATAAGAGTTTTAGGTCTTTGGTTTGTGCTTCAAGAGGATATGAAAATATGGAATTTGTAGAACAAGATATTAGAAATTACTTGAAATATCAAAGAAGGGCATTATCAAAGGGTGATGATGGGAAATCCCTTCTGACACATTTTTCACGAATGAGGGAATTGAATAAAAATTTCTTTTATGAAATAGACATGGATGATGATAATTGTATAAGGAATGTGTTTTGGGCAAATGCCCGTAGTAGAGCTGTTTATGAATATTTTGGATATGTGATCTCATTTGATACTACATACTTGACAAATAAATATGATACGCCGTTTGCCCCATTTATTGGTGTCAACCACCATGGACAATCTATTCTGTTGGGTTGTGGGTTGTTATCTTCAGAAGACACAAGCTCATTTGTTTGGTTATTTGAAACTTTTCTAAGGTGTATGTACAACAAAGCACCACAGGGCATTGTCACAGACCAATGTAAGGCAATGAGAAATGCCATTAAACTTGTGTTTCTTATAACTCGACACAGATTATGTTTGTGGCATATAATGAAAAAAATTCCAGAGAAGTTACAAGGATATGCAACATACAAATACATCAAAGAAGACCTTAAAGAACTGATTTATGAATCTCAATCTATTGATGAATGTGTCTTCAAATGGGAAACATTTATTTCTAAGTTTGGCTTGGGAGACATTGACTAGCTTCATTCCCTTTTTTATGATCGACATTGATGGGTTCCTTGTTACCTTAAGAAAGATTTTTGGGCAAGCATGTCTACAACTCAAAGAAGTGAAGGGATGAATTCCTTCTTTAACGGATACATAAATTCACATAAATTCTCAGACAACTCTGCAACAATTTGTCAACCAGTACGACAATGCACTACAACATAAAGCGGAAAAAGAGTACGAAGCAGACTTTATATCATTGAACACAATAATTCCATGCGGATCTCACTCATTCATTAAACGAGAATTTCAAAATGCGTACACGCATGCAAAGTTTGCTGGAGTTCAAACTGAATTTAGAGGAAGAATGAGTTGTGTAGGGAAGGATGTGGTAATCAATGACAAATCATGTGTTTACAACATTATGGAGGAGTGCATTCGTGGTGGAATAAGCCAAGAAAGGGTGTTATTGTGTGCTACAACCGTGAAAGTGTTGAAGTGACCTGCACTTGCTTCTTGTTTGAATTTAGGGGTATTTTGTGTAGACATTCTCTTTTTGTCCTTGCATAAGAGAGAGTTAAAGAAGTCCCTATCAAGTATGTTTTGAAAAAGTGGCCTAAAAATGTAAGGAGGAAACATACCTATATTTTAGCATCATACAACAAAAAGGATAAGGAACCCCATATTTATAGGTGTGATTGGTTGTGCAAGACTGATGCTGGTATTGCTGAGATTGCTTGTTAGTCACTAGAAATTGCAAAAAAATTATTTGATAACCTCTCTTTGTTTGCTATTAATAATGGCATAACCATTCCTATGAAGTCAATCAGTACCACTTCCAACTTTGAATCAACACAACAATCTACTGAGCAAACTGACATTGAAACAATCCCAAGTGAAATTCATAGTCCAAGATGTGTTAAAAGGAAGGGACAACCTCGTTCCATGAGGAAGCAATCAAGATGTGAGAAAGGTCCAAGAACTAAACGGTCTTCCAATAAAAAAGAAGGTGCATCTTTTCAAAACTCAGTAACTTTAGCAACATCTATCATCCTACCACCAAATGTTAGCGTCCCACCAACTCCAAGGTTGAGCATGGACCATGATGCAGACATTAACATTCCCATTCGAGACATTCAATCATCACAACAGGTTAGTGTGAATTATTTTTCAGTATCATTGAGTTATTTTTTATTTAATTAGACCTTATGCCAACATCTTGTTAATTGTCCAAAGATTTCATATTTGCAGATATCTAGTGTTGGAACTGTTGTATTTTTATCATTACTAACTTCTTTGGATCCTAATGTGCACAATACAAAATGGTGTACAAAAGTATGGTACAGGACAACATAACCAAGTCCTTACTACATTTACTATTTAGTAACAATTACAATGCACCTATCAGGACATATTCTCAGTAACTAGTTAACTAACTTTTTGTCGTTACTGATGCTATGTATAATGTATGAATGGATCCAACAGAGCATATTCTCAGTAACTAGTTAATTGTAGTTTTTTGTGGTTACTTATGTTATGTATAGTGTCCTAAGGAACATCCTTTTAAAAGTTTTGTTGAAAAACTAAATATTTATGTGCATAACATGGATTCTAGTTTCAATTTTTATTGCTTCATGCTTTATTATTTTAGAGTTTTATGAGCATATGATACCAAAATACATACTAATTCAAGATTTGAAATGACTAACTAGAGAAGAGAAGGGAATTATAAACGTTACTTTAATTAATTTTTTTAAAATAACAAATAAATTCAATGTAATGCTGTTACAAAAGATGCACTAATTATAAAAGCACAACATTCAATTCTCTTTAAAAAAAATTAAAGCACGACATTCAAAACCTATGCCATTTACATCTTTAATCTTATTTCATCCAAATATGTGGGACCCACATTTTATTAAACAAATTGGTTTTTTGATACGTATTGAGTGTCAAATGGACGTTAAATTATAACTCGGTGTCAACGTACCAGTACCTTCTCATAAACTGATCACATTCACAAAAAATTTAAGCATGATTATCTACTATGTGTAATTCAACTTAATATCTAAATTAATGCACAATTTCTGATGGCAAATAATAAATGTCTACAACCAAGATTATGAGAGTGTTGTAACATTCTGGCTTGATGTCCATGGACGTTTCATATTTTAGTCTCATCAAGTCGCTTTGTATTCTCTACAAGTTGTTCCTCTAGTTGGCCAAGCATGAGCCACAATTTAAAGAATGAAGGGAATTGCTTCAGACCTTCGTCTAACAATCTCCTTTCCTCTTGTTGGTGGTGGAGGTTAAGAACTCATTTTCCGGGTAGAGAGGAGTGGTGGTGTTGTTATAAAAAGGTTCACATAACTTAGGGAGCTTTTCCATTTAGATCATCATGATCATGTCCATGCTGATATCACTCGTGGAGGTTTTGAGTATGTCCATGTCCATGAGTTTGAAACTGCGAGAGACACGGAGGAATGGAAGAAATGGGAGAAGGGAGAAAAATTGGGAGCAGAGTATGGGAAGGGAGAGAGAGGAAGAAGTAGGGTTTGCACTTTGCAGAAGAGAGATAGAGAATAATATAAAAGAGCTCAGAGATTGCAGAAAGTGGTGCAGGATTATTATCTCTGTAACCGACCAATGCAGTAGGCAAACCCCCAATCAAACTTAAAAAAAAGGGAAACAAATGTTGACATCTGTTTCTGAAAACACTAAAGCGGATGTCGACATCCACAATGCACCAAAATAAAAATAAAAAAACCGAAACGGATGTCAATATTCATCTTTGAAAACTATGAAACGGATATCGACATCCACAATGCACCCAAAAAAAACGAAACGAATGTCAACATCCGTCTCTGAAAACTATGAAGCGGATGTCGACATCCGCAATGCATCTAGAAAAGCAAATTTTTTTATGAAACAAATTTTTTTATTTAAGGTGCAGGGGTGTAGTGCAGGGATACATGATTTTATTGTTTTTTCTCTTTCTTCTTTTATTGTGGATAAAACTGAAAATAATCAAAGTTTTGGGAGTACAAGAGAAACTATTGGAGGTACGAAGAGAAACCCCCTTCAATATGTAACACTGGATTTGGGAAAAGCTAACCAAATTTCTTAGTTCACTAGCATATAAAATCTGGTGGTATCAAACTGGACTTCTCAATCTAGTGGTATCAAACTGGATTTGTAAGTCCGGTATATCCCTTGTTAAACTTGCATCCCCTACAATCCCAACAGCCACAAAACCTAGTTAAAGTCAAAAGGATATGTTTGTATTTTAAAACAATTGGGGTGCAGGAAGGAAGCAATGGGTGCAGCCCAAATTAGTTTTTGGACGAATAGATCATTGAAGACCAGGGCAGCCCATATGAAATTGAAAGAAAAAAAAAGAAAAGGTGAGAAAAAGGGAAGGCTTAAAAGCCCATTGACATAATCTTTTATTTAAGTTGTTCAAGGTTCGAAATTCAATGATATTACTTTAAATATGAAATAATAAATAAATACTTATTTTATATTCTTTTAATATTCTCGATGACATTAGCAATTGATTTCAACGAAGAATAATTTATATTAATACTATGATTACAAAAGTATAATAAGGTGTTGAGAACAATATTGTAGTGAATGATAACCACGACGTAAATAAATAATTAAATCAAATACATATTTTGATCAGAATATTACTTAAAAAATTAAACTAATTTAACTCAATGAAAAAACTACAACTTTTATGGAATTGAAGAACTATTATTTATTTAAATCGTTTCAATTTAATAGAATAAAAACCTTCACCATTCATCATAAACTATGTATTTTCGTTGTGATGTTTTACATGTCTACAATAATGTTCTTATTTATTATCCAATATTAATTATAATAATTTATTCTAGACATGCGTAGGTTAAAACAATTACTTCAAATGGGAGTATGTTTAGAGGATATTCTTCAACAATAATAACTTTAGGAGTTTTTCTTCTGCTCTTATAAAAACAATGTTTATGATTTTTGTTCTTAACCTCTTATATCTACCTTCATATGTATTTCTAAGTTAAGTTTCAATAATTTCAAAAATATTATCAAATAAACTCATTATATAAGTTGTGATCTTAAACTTTAAACTTCATACATACTGTTTCGGGGTGTAGGGACCAAGAGTCTATTACGAGAACCTCTTCCCTTCACGTTGTCTTTCTCCTCTTCCACAACTTCAACGAAATCCTCTCCTTGGCTCGATCGGTTGGTCTGACGATCGGGGTACCTGTCTAAAGTACTCCGATGCTTAAGTTAGAAAGGGGGACCGGTCGGTATATCGGAAATCAGTTGTAATAAATGCGTAATTAAATGGCCTTACCAACCTACCTTTGGGCTCTATTTATAGCTTTCGACATGGGCCTGTAATTAGGGATTCTTAATCACGGCCCAATAGAACCTTAATGAAGATTAGTGACCCGTTTAACCGATAATTAATAACTTAAGTAATATGACCGTGCGACCGATGGTTGCCTGGTTGGGTTGATGGCGTTGACAAGCTATTGATGTGTTTGGCCGATAGACCGTCACTGGTGTCCTAACGATGAACCGATTGGCACTAAAGGTCAGGAGGTCCATCGCTGTTGTTTACCGATGGACCGACGGGCCCTTGAGGTCAGGAGGTTCGTCGCTGCTGTTTTACCGATGAACCGATGGGCCCTTGAGGTCAGGAGGTTCGTCGCTGCTGTTTTACCGATGGCCCGATGGGCATCAGTATGGTTAAGTCGTGATTTTGCATGTTTAACCGTTTGACCGATGGTGTGCAGCTTTCCGTTTGACCGCTGGTCCTTTAATTTTGTGGCACGATTGTTCGTTTACCAGTGAGACCGATGATACCCTGAGGGGTTAGTATGCCGACTGACCGATTGGGCATATGTTTCGGGGTGTAGGGACCAAGAGTCTATTACGAGAACCTCTTCCCTTCACGTTGTCTTTCTCCTCTTCCACAACTTCAACGAAATCCTCTCCTTGGCTCGATCGGTTGGTCTGACGATCGGGGTACCTGTCTAAAGTACTCCGATGCTTAAGTTAGAAAGGGGGACCGGTCGGTATATCGGAAATCAGTTGTAATAAATGCGTAATTAAATGGCCTTACCAACCTACCTTTGGGCTCTATTTATAGCTTTCGACATGGGCCTGTAATTAGGGATTCTTAATCACGGCCCAATAGAACCTTAATGAAGATTAGTGACCCGTTTAACCGATAATTAATAACTTAAGTAATATGACCGTGCGACCGATGGTTGCCTGGTTGGGTTGATGGCGTTGACAAGCTATTGATGTGTTTGGCCGATAGACCGTCACTGGTGTCCTAACGATGAACCGATTGGCACTAAAGGTCAGGAGGTCCATCGCTGTTGTTTACCGATGGACCGACGGGCCCTTGAGGTCAGGAGGTTCGTCGCTGCTGTTTTACCGATGAACCGATGGGCCCTTGAGGTCAGGAGGTTCGTCGCTGCTGTTTTACCGATGGCCCGATGGGCATCAGTATGGTTAAGTCGTGATTTTGCATGTTTAACCGTTTGACCGATGGTGTGCAGCTTTCCGTTTGACCGCTGGTCCTTTAATTTTGTGGCACGATTGTTCGTTTACCAGTGAGACCGATGATACCCTGAGGGGTTAGTATGCCGACTGACCGATTGGGCATACTGTACACATACATTTAAAAATACTTATTTATTAAAAAAGGTGTTATATGAAACAAAAATGTACTGTATGCCTTGCACATACATTAGTTTTTTCTAAAATTCAAAAATAATATTGATTGCAACACTGCCTTTAAATTAAAACAAAATCTTTATTTTAAATAATTAAATCAATTGATTAAGTAGATAATGTTATTAAAAATTATTGAGATGTTGATTAAAAACTTAAAAGTTCGACTCTCGTTTTTATATAAAAAAAATTACCACTTACATATGTGAAGTTCATAATATTTTTATTCACTAATTCTTAAATTAACATTTAAAAAAACATTTAATTAATATTTTTAATTAACTATATTTTAATTTTTGTGAAAAAGAGTACATTTTTTTTGTGACATCCCAAATAATTGGATAACCTCAAATAAAAAAACGTTGCGTACATAAATTTTCAAAGAGTATGGAGTTGGGGATATGAAGGTCTACAGTATACCAAACATATCCATACAAAAAAGAGATACCACATTGCCTAAAACAAAGTACAATAGTTCAAGAGTAACACAAGGTCTTGTCCAAAACAAGAGAATCATAAACTAATAAAACTCCTTCAGTTGTGGACTCCATAGTGAGCCCTAAACCCATCCATAACCATCAAGTTGTAGCATCCCTATTGTCATTACCACTACCAAGGGTTCTCACATCTGCTCACATCAATAAGATTGATGATCACCGCAAAGGAGAAAAATCACACACAAACATACAAGCAAGTAGAAGGATAAGCTAGAGTAAAAGATTCTTTTAATTGACAATTAAACATGCGATTCAAAAGTCAAGCGTATATATCAGTCATCCAAACATGTGATAGCAAAACATTTAAGACTCTGAGACTAGACTATCCGCATACGTATGATGAGGCACCACCACGAGACCTTCGTGGGATTACGTCCTAGTAGTGAGGCACCACCACGAGGCCTTCATGGAATTACGTCCTTACATGAGGCACCACCACGAGGCCTTCGTGGAATTACGTCCTGACCTTGAGGCACCACCACGAAACCTTCGTGGAATTACGTCCTTACATGAGGCACCACCATGAACTCTCACACGAGGTCCATGGGATTACGTCCATTAGATGAGGCACCACCATGAGCTACCACTACAAGAGTCATGGAATTACGTCCTACTCATTCCATGTACATGTTTCACCAGCCAATCATGAAGTTCCCATACCAATATCATGTCAATATATATACATAAACAACCAACCATACAACTCATACTTCCCAAATCATACACAATATAGCAACACCTCGTTCTCATCTTAACTTCATATAGTAATCATGGCATCATCCATCAACTTTTATAGTAAAGCACTTAAGTCAAGCGAGCAAGCGACCACATCAGGGAACCATTCATACTATAGCATAAAACATGCCCTAGTCTCACTCAGGCTAGAAGACCTCGCTCAGGCGAGGGAGGTCCTCTCGCTCAAGCGAGCCCCTTCTCACCTAGGCGAAGGCTCGAGCAGTGGAATAGTGGCTTATGCGACTTCTCGCTCAGGCAAGACCTCGCCTGAGCGAGATTACACCTCGCTCAAAATGAAGACTAGTCGCTTGAGCGAAGTTCAAGCAGAAGATCCTGGGAAAACCTCTGTTAGTCTCGCCTAGGCGAGACATGCTCGCTTGGGCAAGGAAACTAGTTCTCACCACTATTCACTCGTGCAAAACGCAGAAACAACACCAAAAATCACATTTTAACCAATACCAAGCAATCAAACCGTGAGCACACCTCAAGAATATGACTTAAACTCAGAAAACTTATGAAAAACATAAATAATCGTAAACCCTAGCTTCCCTTACCTAGAATAAGGCTATCAAAGACTCGTACATCCAACCAGTTGGACACAGTAGCTCTAGGAGCAGATTTGTGAGCTGGAATAAAGTGAAACGGAGAGAAAACAAGGTTATCATGACGAATCTTTGTTGGCTCACGAAAACAAGCTGGGAAAGAACGAAGATGAGCTAAAAGAACTTACGTGGAATAGTGGAATAGGAAAAAGGTCGAGTAGCTAGCTTGAGGATGAGGGAAGTCAAAACCCTAGCAGAACTCTGTAACGAAGAGAGAGTGTTTGAGAGTGAGCTGTTTGCCAAGTAGAAACAGAATGGGAGCTGAAAGAACAGCTTAGAGTCCTGAAGCCTCCAAGTGGACTGATCTTAGGCCCACTAAAAGGCTAAGCCTTAAACCTTTAAGGCAGTAAGAAAAAGGGACTTTACATTTTTCACTTAAATAATTATAATTTTATAGATAATATCACATTTATTGTCATAAATTCTAGACCACTTATTTAGAATATTCAATTAATATAGTATGAGTTATTTTTTTTCTTTTTCTAAATTATCATAAAAAATTATGTTTTGTCCATAAATTAAATTATGAATCATTTTGTCCAAATTTTATAAAAGTCTTGTAAAATATTTTTCTTAACAAATGACATAATGTTTCTAATGTGATAAATAAGGTTTCACATTAATATAATTCTTACTTGTTAAAAACATAATTTATAAAAAAAATATTTTATTTATATTTTATTTATGACACAGTAAATAAGAGATCTAACATTTACTTTCAATTTTGAAAGGTAAATCTTTTCTCAAGACTAACATCAAACTCAGTCATGATACAAGAATTAAACATATGTAAATAATTTAATTTCATAATACCCTATAATATATAGTGATTTAAAAAAATTAGAACAAAGACCTATTACTTAATAGCGTGATGGAAACAAATATATGGTAAAAGTAAGGCTTAATTAGTGATTTAGACATCTAATTTGTTGATTTAGTTTATTTTAGTCCTCTTATTATTTTTGAATTTAATTTGGTCTCCAATTATTTAAAAGAGATTCAATTTAGTATTTTCTGTTAAGTTAGCGTTAATATCGTGTTCGTACATGTCACAAGTCATTCTTAAAATGTTTTTAACTTTTTAAATTTTTTAGAAAAAACATAACTATTCATGAAATTTTCAATTTTTATTTTATTTTTTAATTTTTCTAATTAAAAAAACTATCACGTGTCACGTCAGGACCGTATCATGTGTCAACATATCACTGATTATTTTCAATTTAGTCTCTCTATTTAAAATTTTGATTCAATTTAGTCTCTTTATTATTTTAGATGATCAAATTTTCTTCTTCCCCATTTAAGACCAAATTAGTAATTAAATTTAATTATAACTTATATATTAACATTAAAATAGTTTTTATTGTTTATACGTTAAATCATTCCCTAAGTAATTACATTATTTTATTTCTTACATTTTTCACTTGTAATTTCTAAAAGTTTTGAAATTTTTTACATTTGTAAAAAATAAAATAATTTGAATATTTAGGTGGAGTAATTTGATATATAAATTCTAAAAAGTTATTTTAACATGTATATATAAGTTGTAATTAAGCTTAATTATTAATTTGGTATCAAATTATAAAGGAAAAAATTGAATTGTTTTAAAAAATAGAAGACTCAATTGAATCAATATCGTAAACAAAGGGACTAATTTGAAATCAATCATTGTTATGTTGACATGTGACACAACATAGACCTGACATATGGCAGTTTATGTTATTTTAAAAAAATTATAAAATAACTATAAAATTATAAAAATTAAAAATTTGAAAATTTCACAAATTAACACGTGGTACAAATATGACCTAACATGTGGAAGTTTATGTTTTTTTCTTTAAATTTAAAGAAATTAAAAAAAATGAAAATTTTACAAGATGACATGTGACATGTACGAGACATGATAGGACTGTTAACGGGGCAGGTAGGGTATGAGTAGTACCTCCTTGTATCCTATCCACTGGATAAATATCCACCTTGTACCCATCAGCATATACATGCGGGTATCAGTTATGCAAGTACTCATAATTTTTTTAATATTCACATATATTCACGGATACCCGTGGGTATTTACCAAAAAAAAATTAAAATATTTTACAACATATTTTAACCATAAATTCACATAAAATACAATAGATAACATTCATAAATTTTAAACAAAGTCCAAATAATCCATTTAAATGATGATGAATGATAATTTACAAATAAATGAAGATCGTTTAAAACCAATTAATAAAAAACAACTCATTCAAAATTAATTTGTTAATATTTTAATTATTTTTTTATTTTTTTATTTAAATTAGATTATAGTAGGTACGTACGAGTATCCACGGGTACGAATATTATGATATCCATATCCGTCCCGTTAACATGTGGATAGTCGTACCCGTTACCCACAAATATCCATTTACAATATCTATTTCCTACCTATTGCAGATTTTGTCCATAGATACTCATAAGTACAAATTCTTTTAAAATCCTTAGTCACACGTTAATGTCAAGTTACCATAAATCATCAAACTAAATATTTTTAAAAAACTAAAAAACCAAATTAAACTTAAAAGTAATAAGAAGATGAAAATAAACCGAAATAATAGAACTAAATGACTAATTACGCTTAAAAGTAACAAAGGAAATGATGGGAGGAGAGTAGTAGTGTTGCACAGCTAGACAGAGAAAGAGTTGAAGACGAGGCAGACAGCAGAAAGATCCGTTGCAGCGGTTAGGAGTTGTGAATGTTCCAAAAAGCAGAGTCAGTCGCAGCTTCTGGTTGTTGCAGTGAGTGCCTTTTATTTATAACCACATCATCACCATTCGCTGGCTCTCACCACCACTCTATAATTTTTTATAAATTAGAATCATCTTGCTTATAGAAGAAAAGATAAATTTTCAAGAACAATAAATTATCAATTCCTTCATTAAAGTATCACGTTTTCTTGCTTAAATATTTAATAAGAAGAAAAATAGAAATCGGTTTATTCATTTTTGTGTAAGTCTTTTTCTCTAAATTTTAAGTTGTGAAGCAACTTCTTGTCCAATTTAGTTTAAAGTATTAAAGTAAATAAAAGAAAACGTTTAATATTTTGGCAAATTCATTGTACTACTCCTTGAGATATTCACATAATTAATCTCTCCCATCACTTAAATTGTTTAAAAGTCAATTAACCATCATGTTCGCATTTCAATAATTTTTAGGGTTTTTCAATTGCTTCACCGTAAAATTTAAGGTGTTCACTATTATTATAAAGACTTTTCTTGAAAAAGATTACATGTTATGTTATGATGTTAGTTATCAACAAATTTCACAAAAGACAATAAAACATTAATTATTTCAATTTTAAATATTGTCTGAACTTGAAAATGGGACATATTAAGTGTGACGTCCCATTTTAAAAGATATATCCAATAAACAAAACGTCGCACAGTTATAATATTTTAAGAACAACGTGAACAAAAGAAACCAGTGTTAAAGAGTGTACTTTAACAGTCATCCAAGGGAGTACTTAGAGAGAGAATTTAGGGCATACAACCATGCCATAAACAAAACAATTCTAAGGTTTAGAAGTCATGCAAAACGAATGCCCTAGGAGCATGGAATCACAAGGCGCTAGGGCCATAGAACATCTTCAAAAACCACAACAACGGGCCCACTAGGCTGCACCGCTACCACCATCAGGCCTACCTCCAGAAGTATTCCCATCTGCTCCCACCAATGGTGATCATCGCAAAAGAGAACATACAAGAAAGCAAACACAAACATGCAAGGGTAAGCTAGTGTAACTTGAAACTTAGCATATTGTAAAATTAATAAGTGCATACACATTCGTAGGCATACAGCACAGAAATACATACATCAGGTTATGGCAGACAAGCAAGACACTATGACTCAATTATCCGGATACATATATTAAGATCGGATTCACCGGATGCCTGCACTCGTGGTGGCCTCTACTGCTCTGCAGAGCCATTGCCAATGGGTTTCACCCTACCACTCACGAGGTTAGCCTTCAAACATCAGAGGCCATTATCCTGCCAAAGACTAGGGCCTCCCGCTACTCTCACCACTTGGGTCAGTTTGCTCTACTTGAGACTCACTGACCCTTTAGAGTTTCGGGATGCGATCCTTACTTGAATCCTTATCTTAATATATACACTACACGCCACCATAAAGTCTCCCCACGAGACTCATGGAATTACGCCTATCACCATCATAATCATATTTCTCATACCACAACCACCACGTTGATCTCATACATACAATCCTCATGTTAAAACATCACAAAACCACAACTCCATGATCAATCTCATACCAAGCATGCCAGTTTCATTCATAAGAACCCACATATACCCAATTATATTCACGCACATCATATTTAGAAAAGGATAGTTTGAATGGTACATGCAACAAGTCACTCAAACAGCCAAGGAAACACAGCATCCCCTCGCATACTCGCTCAGGCGAGATGCTGACCCTCCTGACGCAGCATATTCTCGCCTAAGCGAGATGAGATACAGGGGCCTTCACGTACTCTCGCTCAGGCGAGACGCGCAACGTGGTTTTTCCACGATTTCTCGCTCAGGCGAGATGCGCAACGTGGCAGCTTCACGATATCTCGCTCAGGCGAGGCCTTCTCGCCTGAGCGAGACTATGCGTCGCTCAAGACGAAAAAGGGTCGCCTGGGCGAGCTCTCGTGGCAGGGAGTACTCTGGTACTCTCGCCTAGGCGAGACAAGCTCGCTTGGGCGAAAATAGCAGCGTTCACCACTGTCAACCCACACGCAATGGCGGAAACCGCCCAGATCCACATCCAAACACGCATGCAACTCCATTTTTCTCAATAAAACACATCATACATGCATATAAACACGAAAGCGACCAAAAACAGCCAAGGACTACTCAAGACAGATGGATCTAGCTTCCCTTACCTTTGTTTGGGTATCAAAAGCGAGCAGACTCTAACTGTGAAGCACAGCAGCTCCAAGAACTAAGATCACGAGCTGAAACTGGAAAGGAGGACAAAACAAGGTTAAGAGTCTTAACTCTAACTTGGTCCACGCGTTTTAAAGCAAAGAGAGGGGGAGAAGGAGTGGACCAGGAGCTCTAAAGCTCCACTTACCTGGAACAAGAGGGAGTTTTGGTAGCTTGGAGACGTGTGGATGGCGTGCCCTAAGCAGAGGACAAAGCAGCAGAGAGGACTGTATTTCTGATACAAAGAAAGTTGAGAAATGAGCAGAGTGAAGAGCTTGTGGTAGGGTGGGGTGCCCTTCTGTAGGGCAGGGCCTTGGGCCTCCGAAAAGGCCAGGCCCAACACTGAAAACTCTAAAGAAAAATGGGGCTTACA
>Ga0209589_1003102_pt1 | contig 29107 bp, 14 predicted proteins | sample CowpeawhiteBW_FD_187525 | JGI IMG/M metagenome (GOLD analysis project Ga0209589, IMG submission 187525) | Root nodule microbial communities of legume samples collected from California USA - Cow pea white BW (SPAdes) (version 2) | ecosystem: Host-associated > Plants > Roots > Nodule | place: USA...
CGCCACCACGAGGTCTCCCCACGAGACTCATGGAATTACGCCTATCGCACCAAATTTATGCTTCATACCATATCCACCACCTTTATCTTGAACATCCAATTCTCATGCAAGTTCTCAACCAACCAAACAAGTCATGTTTTCCATTTCATACTCAACATAACAAGACTTCATTTAATCTCATACAATCAAGCACAACACACAACCATAATTCTTACACCAAAATTTCTAAGAAAATTTATTATCACAAAACCAAAATCACTACAGTAATGCGTGACACATTTCTCAAGCTACAGATATCTAATCGACGATCCAACCGGTCAAAACATAAAATAGCATGTTATGAACCACAAGTCAAAATTTGAGCTCAATCAAACGGTTAATGAGTCGGGAAAGTCAATTTTTCTAAAACTGCGCATATCAGAAAAATACACAGTCGCCCAGCGAGCCAAGGAGCTAGCCCAGCGAGCCAAGGAACTCGCCCAGCGACTGTGCGACGCATCAGAATACGAAAAAAGACGTCAAACATCACATGAATATTTGAACCCCTAACTCAGAAATATACCAAAACTAACGTTTTCCAATCATTTAAGCATAAAACAGAAACGAACCACATATTTCAAAAACGCGAAAAAAGAAAAACCTAGCTTCCCTTACCTTGTTAAACGCTAGCAGAAGAGAGTAGCAACCCAAGAAAGGTAGTGGAGCACAGCAGTTCGGGAGACGGGTTAGGAACTGGTGGAACAGCGGCACAAAAAGGAAGGACAGAGTCATCAACCAACATTAAACGGTGGAATACGAAGAAGGAAAGCGAAGACGATAGGTTTAAGGGTCACTTACGTCGTGCGGGAAGTAAGACTGGAGCTTTGAGCTAGCTCGGGGAGGACCTCAGGGCAACCCTAGCAGAGCTCTAGCGGCACGAAGAGGGCGGAGCGACGGCTGGTTCTGAAAGAGTGAATGTGAGGTGGGATTAGGGCAACATAGCAGGGTTTACATACATTGGGCCAACCCTTAGGCCCACCTAGGGGCAACCCACTAACTTTTAGGGTTGGAAAACAAAATGGGGCCTTACAGTTTCATATTTATATAAATGAAATGAGTAAATTCTGATAGGTGAAAATTAAAGTATTTAAATATTTAAATAATTTTTTAAGCAATTTATGAGATGTCAATCATAATAAAATCAAGAACCAATATCTTCATCATGTTCACCACCAATATATGATGAATTGTTTTCAAGAAAGTGTTTATGTGTTCAAGAAAACATGGTTAATATTACACATTTTTCTGTCATAGTATCTAACAAAATATAAATGAAAAAACTACACATTTAGAAAAAATTGTATATAAGGTGGTGCTTGAGTAATTTACTATACAAATTATAATTAAAAATTAAAATATCAACATATATAACGTAACAATCAAATTAATTAAATATTCAAATATTCAAATATTATTGAACAACATTCTAGTATTTAAAAATATGAAATTATGAACCTATATAATTTGAAATAATAAATAATTATAGAAAAATTTAAAAAAATTATAAAAAAAAAGTTAATGTGTTAAATGAGTCAACCCCGCTTGAATCCATTTAACTCGTGAGTCGGTTGAGTTCAATTCATTTTTTTAAAAATTGAATTTTTATCAACTCAACCCGATTCGAATCCGTGAGTGAATTCAGATTGGAACCCATTTTTACATCTTTACTTTTAACACAAAATATAAAATTTTAAAAATTGTGATAGTGATTGCTAGGTATTTTTAAAAAGTTGTATAGTAAAAGCTTATTGATGAATGTGGATGTGATTATCACGTGGACCAGTTAGGGTTGCATGAAATGAAAGACGTGTCCAAGATTTTCATATAGTCACAATCACAACTTAGAACCACAAATCGAATTTGAACATTAATTTCGTGCATATACCAAAAGTATACAAAATAAAAGAATCATAAACATTACCATATATTGATATGGAAACATTTTAATACTTCGAAAAATAAAATACACAGTTTTATTATCAGCTCCGTCAATCTTTATATTCACGCATTATAAATGTTTTTGTTATTTTTGTTTAAATATAAACTATGTAGCCCTATTTGCATATTTTTCAAGAATTTAATTTTGGTGGTAATATCTCAACTTTTTTAAGTTAAAAAGTCACCTGTTTCTTGAAAAAGTATGCAGAAAAAATTCACCTCTTATTATGCGCACATATATGAATTAACTTATTTTACATTCAAATATCAAAATTTCCAAAAACACATGTTTTAGCAAAATATTTTTTATACAATTATAAAAGTCGATCAACATCCTTTTCACAAATGTAAGGATTTCTTCCAAATTTTAATGACATGACTTATAAACTAACTTCATACTCTCAATGGTTATCCTAAAGTTTTAAGAATTAAATTTGATGGTTAAGTTATCACAAATTTGATTTCAATTTTTTCATATTTGAATACAAATTGATCTTAATAAGTTTCTAGACAAATTTAAGTGAGAAAAAGTATGAAACGAAACTACATAAATCAATCAAACAACTCCTCAAACTACCAAAAAAGGAAGAAGCTTGAATATGTTTTCCAATAATACGTTTTTTTTTTATTTCCCATAAATTCGTCATTAATTTAAGAAAACACTATAAATTTATTCTCTTGTAAAGTATTAATGTTTAGAAGCACAATTTTTTTTAATGTTTTGAAGAAATAAAAAACATGTGAAACCACTTCCAAATAATAAACATTTAAAAATAATATTTTTATATATAAATAATTTCAGAAAGGTATTTTTTTTTAAAAAACTACAAATATATTTAATAGAAAGTTAAAACCACTTTTTTATATACCAAAGGAAACATAAGAAATAAAACTAAAATAACAGCCATGGACATAACAAGGACAAATGTTGTATTGAATAAGAACATGATTGGACAAAGCCAAACATTATCTCTTCCGATTTCTCAGAAATGAACAAAATTGGAAACACATGTTTCACCATTGGAGAACCTTTCAAGTTTTGTTGCAGACGGTTTCCATGAAAAACTATTTCTTAACGCATTGTGCAAAAACCATAAAAGTTCTATGTTACCACTTTTATGACTTTCTATTTTATTTTTCAATGGTAAGTGTATTTGTATGATGTTACATATTGTTTGTGTCTATGACGATGATGTCTTTGCACTATTCATCATATAGTGACGGAGACTAAACCTTTTTATAAGAACCAGAATAAAAAAATTATCAAATCTAAAGTAAAATAAATGGGGATAAAGACTTAAAAGATCAAGACGAAAAAAAAAAAATAAGTGGACTAAAAAGTCATGACAAAACACGAACATAGCCCATTTTGTTATTAGAAGAATAATATGTCCATTAAATGTGACTGACAAAGTATATCCACAACTAGCATAATAAAAAAAAGGTTAAATATGTTTTTTTTCCCTTATCGTTCAATGAATTTTGAAATTAGTCTATTTTGAAATATGTAAATTTAGTCTTTTTAATCAAATTTTGTTAGATTTATTTGATGTTTTGTAGACATTTCAAGATTATATTTGAGTTGTTTATATTGTTTAATACATTTTCACTTTAATGTTAAGTCAAATACTATTATGAAACACACTTACAATGTCAAATAAACTTAACAATATTTGATTAAAAGGAATAAATCTACGTATTTCGAAAGATGAAGGACTAAATTGGTCCAAAGTTTCGAAATACACTAATTTTAGAATTCAGTTAAAGTTAAAGGATCAAAAACATATTTAACCCTAAAAAATAATACAGTAGAAACAAAAAGGAAAATCAAAACACCATATGGACTCTGGTATTTTTAATACTTATTTCTTATACTATAGTCTATATACACCCACAATTAAAATATTATTAATACGAATAAAATAATGTTAACAATAATACACAAACTAAATCATGAAACACACTTTATTAATAATATAACAAATATAATTCAAATCCTTTGTGATTTAAAAAAATAAAAGTTTTCTTTGTAATTTGGTTTTATATTTAGGTTTTTGATTTGATATCTTCTTTTTATAAATTGAGTTCCTACGTTGTTAACTTAACTTTAACGTCTTAAAGTGTCGTGTTAAAATAAAAGAAAAATTAATGCATGAGTTTTGGACTGGCCATCGAAAAACTTAATATCTTGACCATCTATATATAATTCTAGTATCTTGATGGTGTAAAAGTCTTTATCAGAACTAGGGAACATATAGGCGCTGTCCCGCTTGTGTATTTGTATTTTTTAAAAGATCAATAACAAATATATAATTTTTAAAATAGTTATAAATATAAAATTAAAAAAAATACATATGTAAAAAAAATTTAAATAATGATTTAAAAGAAAAGAGAGGAATGATTAAAAGAAAAATAAGATATATAAAAGAAAAATAATGATTAAAAATATATTTAGTTTAAACTAAAGTTATTGTTTATTGTTTGTCTTTGGGAAGAAAAGTGGAATTTTAGCATAATATATCTTGATATCTGCAAAATAATACATGCTTAAAAGATTTATGGTACAAGGCTAGCAGATGAAAATGGCATACACCTCTGTTCACAGTTGAAAAAAAAAAATGCTTTATTCTTGAGGTGTGATGTGAATCTCAAGGCCAACCTATCTCACAGAATAATGCTCTATCAAACTCTGTTCATATCCCTATTTGTTGAAAGATTTATGAACTGAGGCTATCATACATGTATAATGGTTTTTTCCATTCCCAGCACCATCAATGCAACTAAGTTGATGTTTTTCTTCATCATGCTTGCACACTTGGTTCAAAAACATCATCAACCAGCCGCTCCATCGTCTGTAATTGATCATAAGGAGCAATCTGCAACATGTGGTAGCAATAAAAATTAACCACAGATTAAAACTTGCCAGTACTCTCTAGTTCTGGTTGCATTGCATATACTGATATGCTTCAACCAAGGATATTAGTACTCTCTCAGTAACTTACAAGATATAATGATCGATGGATTTTGGAGTATCAGCATAACTGATACGTAAAAGTTCACAGTGATGTTTAACATGATCTTATTTGAATATAGTAAAAATTCGTTATCATATCAGATGTTATAAAATTACCTGACTAAACCCATCAGGCCAAGTTATTGAAACTGCATAATTTCCCATTGGCCGAATTTCTTCAGGTTCAATATCTTCAGGAACATCACTGTACTGCAGTTTCTGCTCCCCCGTCCATTCATCCTATTTTAGATAAAATTAGCTCTTGATGAGACAGATACCTAAGTGGAATATGACATTTGAAAGATCCATGCAGGTATTAATTTAAATTATTTAAGAAAATCAGACATGGATTACTAGTCAATGTGCAATTTTTCTTCTTAGAAAGCAACAGGTTTTTTTTGAATGTATTTGGTATGGACTTTCTTTCACAACTATCCATTCTCTTCAACCAGACACTTTGAATTCTGGTTAACATGAATTTCAACTTCAATCCAATGTTTCCCTGTACTTTCCAAGGTCAGAAAAAATAAATAGTCCTAAACTATTAGGTTGGTTATTTTATCATCCTCATGTATGCTGATATAAGAACAAAGTTCAGAAATTTTAGTTTTAAACTATTACTTCACTTCAAAGTATTTTGAAAACAAAACTTATCCGTTAATTTTTCACATACCACACTTTGAGCAGAGCGATCATTCCGTCTCACTGTTGCAGGATGCAGCAAGAATTCTTCTTTTGAATCTGGTACCTTTACTTTGATTGCCTTGATTGATTTATCATAGGTGACAGCAGTCGAAACTGATATGAAGTAAAGTATTTTTCAATCAAAGAAAAAACACTAATAAACTTTAAAGTATTTGATAAAGTAACTATTATTACATATTTAAAGGAAAAACTGCCTTCTGTTTCCATAAGTAGCATCAAATACAATTGTGGGACAAAACATTAATAAATAACAATGTTTCACAAACATCCCCAAGAGGGAACAGAATACCTTGTTGGCGTATTTTGGCACACTGCTGAACAACACATACTCCTAGATTTTGGAATATCTTGGAAACTTCACCTTGAGGATCAGCCACCACTTCTGGCTTTCCACTGTCTCCAGAGGCAGAGAGCTGTGACACTTATTCAAATAAACTTCACTTGTTCTCAAATCATAGTTTGCATTTAGCAATGCAGCAAGAACATTGAGATTTTGAGACTGCTATAAACATAATATCTTTAAAGAACTAAACAGGTTCATTGCGTACTGTATGTTGAAAATTTCATATCGACTAGAGATAAAGCCAATTTAGAGTATATAAGGCAACTACTTAACACTGTGTAGTTAGTTAATCGCTGTTTTAACTCCTCTAAGTCTAAAATATGGAAGGTTAAGGACAAATTTTGCTGGTGAAACAAAAATTTGAGAAAAAGATTTGAATTATAAAAGATAAAGTAAAATGAAACATACAGTTGGTCTAATAGGGAGATCAAATAGATGAGGTATTCCAAACTGCTGAACAACCTGCAAACATAATCAAACTATCAAACATGTGCCACAGACAGTACAGAATTGTTTTCTATTAAGTATAATAAGCTTGTCCACATTTTTTTCCTTGATGAAGCAGCACATAAAAGTTAACAATCAAAAACATTATTCATGCCTGAGAACCTGAACCTCTGCCAAATGGGTAATATCGTTTTCCATCAGCATCAAAATGACACATGTTCTCCACAACAGCGACACAAGGCACCTTAAGCATTAACAGAAAAGAATACACATAAGTATAAAACATAAATAGCATCAAAGTAAGTATGACTAGCAAGTACTTTCACAAACATTTTCAAAAGAACTATATATCAAACAGAGGGAAGGGTAAAAAAATGTGAAACAGTTCAAAACAAACAGTAAAAGACATGGTTTTGTAGAAGAACCACCTTAAGCTTTGAAAACATCCGAACTCCTTTTGCAACATCAATGAATGACAGCTTTTGAGGAGTGGTAACAATTACAGCGGCAGTTAATGGAACTACCTAAAGAAATATGAAACCAAAATCAAATCAAATGAGACTAGGCAAAGTGTGATTTGAAACAAACCATAACAAATTATGAAAGATAACAATACTAGTCCACCAATTCAGAACCTGGCATAATGTGAGTTGAATATCTCCAGTTCCAGGAGGCATGTCTATAATAAGGTAATCCAGCTCACCCCTACATTGTATATCAAATCGCGATTATATAATTTTTGAACAGGATTAGTGTATAGATTACTGAACAAATGTAACAAAGCTAGCAAAAACAACAAAAAGCCTTGCCCCTACAGGTAATTAGTATAAGAAATACAATGCAAAAACTAAAAGACATGGTTTTATAAGCCAATATAGCATGTAATATTTTCCCTATTCACTCTTTAGTATTTTTTTCTTTAAATGCTTACCACTCTGTAGTAGTAAGAAGTTGATTAATGACTCCAGAAACCATGGGGCCACGCATTATTGCACGTCCTTGTCCCGCAAATCCAAAAGAGACTAGTTTCACTCCCGAGTATTCAGTTGGAATTATGGTCTTCTTCTCTGGATTCTGCAGCAAGACCCTGAAGAATTATGTTTGCAGTACTCAATAAATATTTAAAATCCATTGGTTTATCAAATCTTACCATTAGTAACAGTCGGTTTTCGGGAGAGACCATGGTTGGCAAGCTTGGACCATAAACATCAGCATCAAATATACCAACTCTAGCACCCATATCAGCCAATGTGTAAGCAAGGTTTACAGCTACAGTTGATTTTCCCACACCCCCCTGCAAAGTTTGACATAAAAGGTCTTCATAAATGCAAATTATGGTACATGAATTGGCACATAATTCCATCTAGGAATTTTTTAGCTTCAACCAATCGTTGATTTTAATCCTTTCAGTGTGGAAAGACTGCATTTAGTTTTTGTTGCAATAAAAAATCAAGATATTTTTCAGCAGCTATACCTATATATGAAAAACTATCATTCACAACTCAGAACTGCAAAATCTTTTATCAGCAGGAATAACGGGCAAATAATTCAGTATAACAGGACCAATATACGATGAAGGAAAACCTCCAACAAAGATCAACCTTGCAACTGGACACAGCCACAATATTTGAAATTGTCCGTAGACCTGCCGGAAGTTGCTCGGCGTATATAGGTCTTGCTGGTTGTGCAGACATTGTAACTTTAACATTCTTGACCCAAGGGAGCATTGCCACCACTTCATTTGCCTGCTGCTCAAACTGTGCCATTCATATATATTCATTAGTCTCAATAACATAGAGTTAGTGATGGTGAAAATCAAGTACTAAACATTTCTTTCTCTAATAGAAGATGGATGAAATAGTTCATTTTTTATCCCTGCTATGTACTGAGTTTACAAAAAGAAAGGTCCACCACTCTAACCTACATCAGATATAGCTCAAACAATGGCAATTGTGTCATTTACCATGTCCTTGATTGGACATGCTGGTGTAGTGAGCTCCAACCGAAACGATACCTGAGATTCAAAGGAAAAAATTTTAGTGAGAACATTATCATTTACAAGTGTTGCAGAAAGTTTCAGGTTAGTGATTTTAAGACCTCTCCTAATGCTTTATCAATCTGCAGATCTTTCACAAATCCACATGTAACAATATCCGTTCCAAAGTCTGGATCAATGATCTGAGACAAGGCTTTCAACACATCACCCTCAGCCGTTCCAGTTGATACTGAAGAATCACCAACTGCATCTATGAAAATCCACAAAATTAACGCAAGAAGCAACAATAAGTATTCACCGAACAGCATAAGGTGTAGTACTTTTTATGACAAGTTTTATGCATGAAAATCTTCAAACTTTTTCCAATATAATTCTGCATTGTCATTTAACCAAATACGTGACTCATTAGGCTGTGAAAAACTTCTTCCTTGTCAAATCTTTATAATCCTTCCACTGACTTCATTGATCTCATGCAATGTCTTTTGATCATTTGATATACAACCGCACTGGTCTTAACCATCTGAGCATTCAAAAGTCTAAAGCAATTGCTGAATGTGAAAATAATCTGATTTAGTGCTCAACAAAAAATATTCTTTTGAAATTCGAGCTAAAACATTTTATGCATATTCTGGATTACAGCCATGATTTTTTGAATTTATCCAAATGAAAGATATAAATTTTGAAAATATTATTTACACACACATAAAATAGTCTTATGAAACATCAACCAAGAAATCATGAATTCCTGGAAAGACAATTTGGAATGGCTTTTCATAAACACTTGACTTTTATTATTCATTCTTATTTTTAGTGTATAAATTGTCTCACCAGCCCAATCTACCATTGGAATGGGCATATACATTGAACTTCCAACCTGATCCCAAACTTTTAAGATTATCTGGTCGTAAATTACCACAAAATCATAATTCACAACATGAGATACTAACATTGACATAGTTTAACTATTATGCCTAAAAATACCACCAGGGAGCCAAAAGTATATGAATAAATTCAATAGTCCCCACCGGTACAACAGTATGCCTAAATCCCAAACTTCATCCTTTGACAAACATCCTATTTGAATCATCCTCTATGTCAGCAAATTAGTTAGTTGATCTTGTTTTGTCAGCTTTCTCCAACCACTAATTTATACAGGAACCAGCAGAAAAAGAAAACAGAACAATCTATAGCCATTTCACCCCTGCATAGAAGTGTGAAATTCTGCTCTTTAATCTATCATATCAATCCTGATAAGACTATACAACAAGTGAACCTACCTCAGGTGAGCTTAAGATTGATCAAGCATTAGGTTTACACTACCCACCAAAACCCAGAAACACGGAAAGTGAAAATTTTCATTATAAAACAGTTCCATTATGCATACACTCTAAACCCACAGCCACACCGATATTCACAATGCCCACATCCCAGTTCACAAAACTTTGACTAAATTCCAAAACTTTAGCACACATTTGAGGCCAATGAGTGGATTAAGCATCTTCCATCCACAGAAAAGGAATCAAATTTAGTAATTTACCTTCAACAGAAGCAGCTCTGGAGGTGAACCTTCTATGGGGGGCCCACAACAACCGCTGGTCCTTTTGGGAGTGAAGAGAAACATGAAGGGTGGAAAAAGGTGAAGAATTTACACTCACAGAAGGAAGCAAACCTGCAAGAAAGAAAGACAGAGAATTGTGATGAGCATAACATGATGTGAAAAGGTTGTAAGAGAGTGGTGTGTGTGAAGAACAGATGAGTGACACACCCCATGTTAGGTGTGGAGGTTTTGAGGTTTGGATAGAAAGGTGAGGAGAAGATGGAGCATGAAGAACTTGCATTGTGTGTTTGTGGGTGAGGTCAGTGACAGTTTGTTTCCAACCTCATGTTTCAGTTACTAGTTGCCACTACTATATATTTTTTTTAATCATCATTTTGCAGATTACAACCTCAATGTTTCCTACTAAACTTTGTTTGGTCGTTGCTTTATAGGGTATCTGGGCTAAACCCATGATTGGTCCGAATAACTTGTGGTTCATACAGTTTAAGATAAATAAAAAGATTTAATTTTAGAGCACTTGTTCTATTTTGATTCTCATGTATGATAAAAAAAAATAGTTTTTAATAATTATTTTTGAAAGTCAAAATCATTTATAATCGAATGAGTGTAAACAAAATGATATTGATAATGTATAAAAGAGTAAAGCATAGATTTTGGACTTTTTATAGTTCATCTTCTACAAGAATTTGATTGAAATGCATTTACAATTTTTTTTTAATATTGTCATATAACCATGTATTATATCTTAAAGTTTATTGACTTTTGTAAAAATTACTTTGAATATCATACCAACTTCAAATTAATTAATAATGTAAAGATATTTATACTCACAATACATGTTAAACTCTGCATAAATTGTGGGTTAAAAGAGTTGTGATGTATTATTACTAGGTGAATCCAAGGACTAGTAATTTATATTTGTTCACAACAAAGATTTAAGAAGGTTCATATTTTGACATTTTCTTTTATTTTAGATTATATAAGAGTTTTTTTTTTCCTTAAAAGATGAAGAAATTTTTATATTTTATTATTTGATTAATCAATACAAATTATTTATATTTGTACTTGATTTATTTCTTTTGTAATTTTTTAAAAATTTTCAATTTTTTTAATATCTTTTCTAATCATACAAGTCAACTCATTAACTAGTGTATTCAGTAATTTATTATAAACAACGCTATTAAAAAAATTCAGTCAAAAACAAAATTACTAACATTTTTAATCCGCATATTTTCTATTTATCTTTTATTTAATATAGTTTATTTCTTCCATTTTTTCCTTAAATTGGATAATAAGATAATAAAGGCATAAAAAGAATGAATAATCGTAATATATATCAACTCATCATCTTTTACCGATTTACTGCTAATTGAAAGCGATAAAGTTTTTAAATAAATGCATCACATCATCGAGTCTTTTAAAAAATATATAAAGATTCACGTTAAGTCAAAAAATAAATTTAAAAAATACTATCAAATAAAAAGAAAAAACAATTTATAGAAAACATATATTTAAAGTGTGAAAAAAACTGGCTAATTTATAAAAAAAAAATGACATTATTGGTCATCTGTGACAGTTAAAAGTGAAAGAACAAAAATTGGACATCTCTAATGAAAATAAATAAATAAAACATAAGTTTGCATCTTGTTCTATCTTGAGTTCTGAGAGTGAGAATCTTCATCTTCTTCATCTTCTTCATCTCCAACTCACAGCATGCTATCTGATTTTGCAGGCATTCTCCTGAGGAAGTTCTGTGGAACTGCAGGAATATCAAAGCTTCGAAATCTCGGAGGTCTCAACACATAACTCAGCCAAACCAACATCAAAATGCGAAAAGGAACAAAACATGTCACAATAACTGCCACAAAGCAGAAAATAACGAACAAAACGGTTGCTCTTGGGTCCCTCCAACTCAGCAAAGATTGAACCCTTTCTCCTTGAGTTGCCAAATCAGCCATCACTTCCACCACCCTCCCTGCAACTGCTCTTAACCGATCATACCTTTTCTTCAAGTTGTCACCACTGAATTTTGAAGGAAAGGGGTCAAATTCTTCTTCAAGTTCTTCAACACTGGCTGTGTCAGCCTGAGACAAACTCATATCCATGTGAGAAGGGTACCTTGGCCTTGTTCTATAGCGCCAAATTCCAACCATAAAGAGGAAGGAAAATGCTGATGGCAGAATCATTTTAGGAAGGAAAATGATGAACACAAACATGAAGTAACTAACCACTGTGGTGACTGTACTCTTCCAAGAATGTATCTCATGAAACTGTTTAGCAGCAGAAACAAGAAAACTCAGAAGACCAGCAATTCTGTAGAACTGAGCTTTTCCCCTTCTCATGCTCCACACATTTGCACCCATGTCTACCATGTACTCAACAATCTCTTTACTCAGTGGTGGTTCAGCCCTTCTGAATCTCAGTGTTGTGATCACTGCAGCTTGGTTTCTCAAACTATCCAACTGAAATCTAGACAAAGGGCTTGTGTAGTGCATTCTTGGGAGCAAAGGTTGTGCATATGTTTGCAAAACATTCAACATAGATGGACAAGAAAATCTCACAGCTAATTGAATTTCTCCCATCTTTTTTGCTCCTTGAGTTTGCAAGTTTATCAGTGGATAAGAGTGAGTGTAAATCTTGTCACTTTCAAGAGTGGACAAACGAATCCTTACCTTGCCGATTCTCTTATCAAGTGCTTCTTCTGGTTTTTTTCCTCCACCACTTTTTGCTGCACTCAAGTTTCCATTATCAAACACGGAAATGGTGATCACAGTGCAAGGATCATAAACTTCCCATGTGTATTGCTCATTCCACTTAGGAGAAAGACTATCCACAACGGTTCTTGTCCTCACCCACTTGGGACCATACTTTGCTACACAAAATGCATCAGTGCGGTTATCCTTCTTCATTGGAGACAGCCCCACAGCATTAAGAATTCCCAATTCAAGAACACCAATGCTTGGTTTGCACAAGTTTCTTGATGATGGCCTGAGATCACTGGTGTAGTGTGTGGCCTCATCAAGAACATGGTACCCTCCATCCAAAGAGATCCTCATGTTGAGTTTACTTGAAAACTTTACCTTCTCTTCACCCTTGTTTTCCTTTGGCATGTGAAGATTGTACCACACACTAGCTGGTGGAGTAGCATCAGTTCTCTGCTGCACATTCTTCAAAGGAACCACACAACTTCCCACCCTCTCATGCTTGCTGTAACTCCCTTGTTCTAGTGTCAGTAACAAACAATCATCAAAGGGTTCTTCCACCACAAACATCAAGTCCTCATTCCACATAGGGTTTGCATTACTCTTCCTAAAACGGCTCCTCAGAGCCAAGTTCCCCACAACACCTTGGATGAAAATATCAGAATTATTACCACTCTTAAGTTTGAGCAACAAATCCTGAGCTTGAATCACATTAACTCTGAGATACCAAAGCCTAGGAGAAATATATACCTTCGAACGAGTGTGAGCAATGTTTTCACCACAAGTCTCTGTTGCATCTGAATGCCAAGCCTCAGGAAAAGCTTCATCTGCTTGAGTTCCCATCCAAACAGACAACATCAACTCTACATCAAGCTTCACCCTTTTCTGATCCTCAAGCTTGTACCACTGTGGTGCCAGGGGGCTATCAGGAGGGACCCTCATGGGAACATCAGAAATTGTGAATCCAACACTACCCAATAACTCATCAGGGTCACAACATTTCTTGTTCCAAACCACAACTTCCAGAACAGGCACTTGAATCCTTTCCCTGGAAAAAGCAAAGACATGGTTCCATTCCGGAGTTGTGGTTTTCTCCAAGCATCTTGTTGTTCCTGTAAAGCTTCCAAGGTTCACTTTCACATAAGGGTTGCAAGGTTGACATGCACATAAACGTTTGGCCTTCACCACCCTCGCAAACAGAAACTGCATTTTCTCAACCAGGTCGAATGCAGTGGGGAGTCTGTCACCACTGATCACTCTTCCGGCATTGATGTTTGGAGTTGTCACCTTCAGAGAGAAATCCTCTTTGTTCTTCTTCTGTTGTTGCTGGTTTTGATTTTGGGTTGCCATTGTTTACTCTGCAAAAGTGAAGACAGAATGCAATAAAATCAATCACAAACACTTATACAACATGAACAAATATCACATAGGATCAAAGAAGAAACTTACACTCACAAACTGTTGAATAATGAAGAACTCAAATAATATGTTCCCTCAATATTTCAGGATGTGAGAACATATAAAGAAAAGTGAAGGTTTGGTGAAGAAGGCCAACAAAAGAAGAAGTTGTCAGTTATCAAACATGATACATAATTGCATGGTGATTTCGGTTTGCAACAGCTACATGAAATTGATTGAAATTTAAATTCAATTTGAAAATATGTAACAGAGAACATTTTGTCTTGCATTTTTTATTGTGTGCTTGTATATATAATAAAAATTAAAAACATTATCAGATTCAATTCACTGTCACTCGCTCTTAACTGATAAATGGTTAAAACCTCACACAGGAATGTGAAAATGTGTAAGAAAAAACAAGAAAGAATAACCACCTTTAACCTCCTTCTTCACTTATTCCTTATAATAATTTAATTAAAACTAATAATAAGAGCAGTTACTAAATTTCATAGATAACGGCTGTTACACAATTTCACAGTAGAATGTTCAAAGAGAATTTTCAATCTATACATTTCTTTTACCATGGTATTCCAGTCGAATTTGGATTATCTGCTTTTTTTTTTTTTTACTGTATCTTTATAATACACTGATCATCATTAATTTTGACGTTTTAAAATATATTAAAAAGATATTTAAAATATCACATATTTTTAATGTTTAGCCGAAGACAACACCAACAAAATCAGTCAATATTGACAACGAATATACATTTAGTTTTATTAAATTATTATTATCATTATTTGTAGGTGCGAAGATGTATGTCATGGTTTATTTTAGTATGTATCAGTTTCTTATTTGAATTTTTAAAGACTATTCAATGCAAAACAATGAATATTGTCTAATAATTCAGTCATTTTTTAGTTGGGTTAAATATGTTTTTGGTCCCTCAAGTTTCAGCGAAATTTGGAATTAGTCCCTCATCAAAACTTTTGACCAATTTAATCCTTTATCTTTCAAAATGCGTAAATTTAGTCCTTTTAACCAAATTTTGTTAAGTTTATCTGACATTTCAAACGCATTTCATGATAGTATTTAAGTTAACATTGAAGCAAAAATGTGTCAAACAGTATAAATAATTTAAATACTATCATGAAATGCGTTTGAAATGTCAGATAAACTTAACAAAATTTGGTTAAAAGGACTAAATTCACGCATTTTGGAAGATGAAGGACTAAATTGGTCAAAAGTTTTGATGAGGGACTAAACCCAAATTTCGCTCAAACTTGAGGGACCAAAAACATATTTAACCCTTTTTTAGTTTGAAGGAAAATCACTTTTCCTGCTGCCTAATAAATACTATTGTTTTGTGCATATTAAAAAAATATTTTTGTTTTTGTTCTTGTTTTCTTAATAAAACTGAACAGGGCAATCATGTTTTCATGTGAAAACCAATTTAATCTAAACCACAAACTTTTTTTAGATTTTATATTCTGAAATTGTTTGAGTTGTTGCCATTGATAATAATTTCACAAAAAGCTCAGACTTTTGATGTAAAATAGTAGGTAAATACAATATTTCAATCAATTGTCTATTTTAAATTGTTATAGATGTGAACTATTTATCAAAAAATTAAGAAATTTAGACAATCATACAAATTAAACAAGGTTTGTTAATTATCAGTTAAACAAGTAAATACTAAAATCATCAAAAAAAAAAATTATCCGTCAACCAAAAGGGTGGACCATTTTGTAATAAGATAAATGGCATAGAAAATTTGAACAATTATTGTAGACAAATTTTAAATGTTGAAAAATGCATTTCATGGTGTGCATTTTAGAAAAACAAGTTCAAGGAAAAATAGGATTCATTTTCTTTTTCTTTAGAAAACATTAGAAACATTTCCTTAATTTTGTATCCTCAAGTTTCAATTAAAAGAGAAGAAATTGCAACAACATTAGAAGCATTTCCTTAATTTTAACATAGTGTCAAGCACGATACAACTACAGTGTTATCTACTGTGTCAACAGCTTAGTTTTTAATTCACTATTCATGGTGGCTTCAGACCTATAACACGCTACGATAACAACTAAGAAAAAGAGTGCATGAGCACTTGGGTTACATAATACAGACCCACATGAAGATAAACATAAAAACATCAAAGATAAGATAACAAAAGAATGACGGGATGAATAAATCAGCCATCACAGTGTTTGTTTTGCTTGTCAAATGAAGTAATGAGAAGAGAGTTCAACACTAATAATGATCTACTGTGACTAAATTCAAATTGATAAATAATTGCAGAAATTTAGTAAATAGCAAATCGCCTTCAACATCCTGAGACTTGAACTTGATGTCCAAAGATCCTTCTTCACTTCAAGGATGAATGAGTTACTGTCTGCGCAAATCATCAATGCAATGCAAATCCTTTTAGCAGGACAAAAACTTGTCCCAATAAAATGAATCACGGTGAGTAATAAAAAATGCATGTACAAGGCAGAAACAATCAGGGTGATTTGAAATGGTGATAGTCTTGAAGCATTTAAGGATCTCGTGGAACAGGATTTCAAAGGCTTAACTTGATGTCACAGTCTTGTTGCAGAACCCATTTCTTGGCCTCTTGTTGGATATAATATCAGAAAATGAGTCAACTAGTTGCCCTGCCAAACTACTAGGATCATCAATCAGAGTTTGAATGAAAGTATTTACCACCCTTCGTTCTTGCTCTGTCGACCTCAAACTAAACCATGTCAGCAATTTCAACCTAAACTCCTGCTTGATATGACCCTGGCATTCTAGCCAGCGAATTACTTTCACACAATACTCAAAGTTTTCATCTAAAGAGAATGGACCATCAGAAGGGCGTAGAGGAGAGCCATTTATCAAAGTGCTGTCACAATCATGTGTCTCTTCATTTGCGCTAGCTTTCCTTTTCCTGCTTGCGTCTCCGCGTGAATCAACGGCCGGAACTTCTCCGGTTTGTCCATGGTTCCATGTCTGAGAACCACCACTACCATGTGATCTTGCTAAATTTTTGTCTAAATCATGAGAAGCAGCATCATCATCAGCCTCAACAGCCTGCTGCAAGGTACAGCCATTATCTTCATCCCTGGAAGACTCAAACGGAGGTGTCAGCTCTTCGTTTAAATCAGGCACCGAAACAACATTTAGATCGAGATCGCGTGAAACTGAAGGCAACTGCTCTTGTGGTTTGCTAGGCTTGATAGCTTCACTCTGCCCACAGCAATTTCTCTTGTCAGCACAGCAAAACCCCTCAAAGCTACCTTGTTCTTGAGCCCAAGAAAGATGCAAGATTTTCCCAAGGTCTCGAACCTTAAATCCAGAGTCTGCAGATGAGGGATTGGGCTCCAATTTGGAGCCAGAAGAATTGCATTCAGCTTGAAGGTTCTTTTTCTGATTCACAGCCACTGAGGAAGATGAATTCTTTTCCAATATCTCAACGCTCTTGGTGAAACACTTGGTCTCAGAGTGACCCAGGTCACCTGTATCAGTAAAAGATACAATCCGAAAAGTATATTCCGTGCAAGGTTGGAGGTTGGATAACAAAATCCTTCTCTGAGATTTGGGAAAAACACAAACAGGATCTTTAGTGTGTGATTCCTCCCTGCTCTTGTAATACCATAGCTTGTATCCCTTAACGTCCCCAGAAGATGCATTTGACATTTCAAATAAAATTATTTTGACTGAGGAGGCCGTCACCTCTTCAAACACAACCTTGCAGGCAGCGGGAAGTGAACCCTCTGCAAGATTAATAACTTCATCATACACCATGTATAAATCAAATTGATAGGCAGACAAAAAGAATAGTACCAACCTCTGGATTCTGGATTTACATTGGGAACAGTGGCCAACCATTCATCAGCTTTCTCAATAGCAAGAGAGCAGAGTTTTTGGACATCACTAGCAATAGGGAGTCTGCTGACAATCCCTCGTGCCATTTTGGCAGAAACCCCATTAACTGGACCAACTTCAGTTTCCAGTTTAGCCTTTGCTTCTTTTACCATTTCATGCAATTCTTTAAATCTTGAAGTACCATCCAAAAGCCTGTAGCTCAAATATATCCTGAAACATAGTACATCTACTCGTCGAGCATCTTTTGCTATGCTTAGCTGCTTCTTCCAACATCTGCCACCATTTAACGTGAGTCACCAATTTAACCAACGTAGGCTAAAAGTTTAGTCACTAACGCATATAGAAAATGGTTTAAATGTTTTATACAGTACAATATTCTATTTCACAACCAAATTAAAAGTACTGAGAAAGCGTATTTGATAACAACTGTAGGAGTTAAAGTTTGCTTCATTGTTGTAAGTATGTCTATGTGAATGATGTGCAACAGACAAAATAAACATGGAATATATAGTTATAAATACAATACAGGCTGATGCATGTTTGATATTTCACAGCATAAGAAATTTGAAAAGATTAATCGAAGCTTCATTTGATATTTGATAAAAGGAACGGAGTAAATACCAATAGGTAGGAAAGTAAAGAAGATTACTCACCCAAGTATCCCAGTAACTTTACCGCAGGATGCACAACAATATCCACCATCTAATTGCATCAGTTGTCCATGATCAACAACTCCAACTTTTTCATGTTGAAGAGCACACTCAATATGGCAAGACAATCCACAGGAGTCCCCTTGAGCAGATTCACATGTGCATACCAACCAAAGGCTGGGATCCTTGTTATCATCAAAAAGGTGGCAAATACAGCAAGAGCACCTTCTACAAAATGTGTCATCTTTAGAGAGAACTGCTCGACAAGCAGAATTCTTACAGATCCAGGAGTTTGAATGTCCAAAATCACTAGGTGGGTCAGGAACTGGTACAAACCGCACAGGGTTTTCTCCTTTGCGATGTTGCTTCCTAGAAGACTGATTGCTGACACCAGAAACTTTTTTTGAGTCCTGCTTCTTGACATTCTTACTCGTTGACTTAGTTTCAGTCATCCTGCTTTTTGAAGAAATGTTCTTTTTGTCCTTATCAACGCAAGTTCGTAGAAGTTCCTTCTTAAGACCAGGTTTTAGGAACTCTTGAAGAAGTTCTGAACTTCTTGAAGCATCATCTGAATGACCATTTTTTTCAGGAGTACTTTGAGCACTAGATGAAAGGCTTTGAATACCAGAAACTGGACCGAAAAAGAAAACAGATACAAAATAAGTCTAGTGGAAATAGAAGGAAAATCTGACTAGAGGAAACAGCAAAACCTACACTCCTGTATAGATGTTGATTAACTGAATAGAAATAACAACAATAACAGATTAATCCAGAGAAATAACAAATGCAATAGATAGTAAACTATACATAGGTTCCACTTGCACCAAAGACATGAATAAAAGGCTAATCACGAAGCAAGAACTTCAACCATTCATGATTGACTACATCGTTCAGACCAAGGTAGTCAATCAGGACTTTATGCACTCAGAAAGGGGAAACAAAATAGCATATCATGGAATTGTAACACAGCATAAGGTTCTTCAAGATTCAGAAAATTTATATCATATATATGCACATTATAAAGTGAGAGAAAAAATGGTAATAATAACACTTAAATTCATAATCATAAACATAAGAAAGCAGTGCTGTTAAATGGAGCCAGCCACCATGGCTGCTAAATGGAACTCTTTGGCCAACTGCCATAAGCAATTAGTGAAGGAAAGACCGTTGTGGCATGTTGCTACCCTTGGTATATATAGTATATCCCAATCATGCCCCAATCGTTTATATTTAACATAATATCCGAGCATGTTGCTACCCTTGGTATATATAGTATATCCCAATCATTATTGGAACACCAATATCTACTTTAGCTCCCCACTCCTAAGCTTCATTTCAACATCATTCATAAGTTTAAGAGTTAGAAATCCAGCAACTAGGGCTAAACACATCAAGTTATGTTTCTACCTAGTTGTCATGCATGCATCAATCAGCAGTACCAAGAGAACCTGCAATTGAACCATCTCTACTTTAATTCAACGGAAGAAACTAAATAAATTGTTCAAAACAGTACATCACATATGGAAACCAAGAAACAGAAAGAAGACAAAAATGTACAAACAGATCAACTCAACTCACATGAACTCAACTAGCAAAAATGAAGAACTAATTGTGTGAACAATATAAAAACAAAAACCCAAGAAGAGTTGATGCAGGAGAAATCCATCAATTCACATGCCAAATCCAAGAATATTCAAAAGCATTAGCACAATTTTCCAAATAATGCCACATAAATCTGTTTTGACTCTTGCATTTTAAACTAAATCTTATCATGTGATCAAGAAGGATCGTCCAAATTAGAACACAATAATTGTTTTGAAAGCATTTCTCCTTGAATGGATAGAATCAATTCAAATTCATTACTACTTTCCACTTCCAAAAAAGCAATAAAAATATGTAAACATCAATGTCAAAATTATAAGCAGATACTAATACAATACTAAATCAGTAAATGAATTAAGCATTCAAGAGAAATAGACAAACACCAAAAAAAGTGATTTCAGTTCAAGATGATCAACGACCAAATAGAAAACTTGGAATTGATTTCCTCTGGCTGAAATGCACAATTTATCTTTGAATAAATAGGAGTGACAAAAGTGAGCTACCCTGAATAAGTTAAAAGTATAGAACAATCTCCAACCTATATTCCAAACAATAAGGATATTTACACCAAAAGTTTGACAATACACAATAAGGACATGATGACACATAATTATATACACACATCAGGCATTCTCATCCTTAAAATACCTAAAAGACTAAATAGAGAAAATACAAAAGGAACAATTGAAAATGAGAAAGTAAATACCTCATAAGCACCAGATCCTCCCTACTACAGAAAACAGAAAAAGTAAAGAGATATCCTGACAGAGTTGACACTACAGGAGCATCTACATACAGTGTAGCAAATCCTGGAAGGGAGTCCAAGTGTATTGCGCGACAGCTATAGTTTGGAATAACCCTTTATATAGAGTAGATTATGCAGGCAAAGGAGAAAGACCTAAAGCTTTAATTTCTAATTTATTATGCACATCTCAATTAATACAAGTGCAGATCTTGATTCATGGGCACCATTCAAAATACTTTTAAGGAATGTATTCTTCTTCAATCCAACCATTTAAGTGTACTTAATCATCTTGATCTTTCTTGGCTGATATTAGAAATTTTGGTCCTTAATACATACATAACTAAAATTACTCCCTCATTCCTATTTATAAACAATTACCTCTTTCATCAAGATTAAGAAAGTGGTTTAGTAGATAGTAATAAATTTTTCCAAAAATTTATATTTTATCTCCAAAACTACCCTTCTCATTAATATTTCTGTCTCTCCTAATAGTTTCCTGGTACAACCACTCCCTGTTTTTTAATTGGGTCTTACAAAAGGAAACCACTTCTAATTTATCTTACAACTAGGGACAGAAGAGGTAATATTTTCTTAGCTTAAAAAGAATATCGTATGCTCATCTTCAATATTTTCCAGTGAATATTTACAAATCAAACCAATTTCAGATTAATGTGAAATATTATGGCCGTGACCTAAATTAAAAAAATCGATTATCCAATGGAAGTTTTCAGCGAAATTTGCTATAAAAGGTCTTGTCAGGATAGACATGAGTAGATATAAATAATATTGTAGTATAGTCATATACCAGACACACTGCCAGTTCAACTCAATTGTAATCTTACTTAAAATTTAAAATGCCAAGTGCACGTTTGGATAATTGATAAAGTATTACTCAAGTGGAATGCATTTTAACGAAGCAACTTCTGTAGACTGATTAGGAAGGTTCTTCCTAGCGATAATTGGCACAGAAATATCAAAAGTACTTACAGCCAAACTTTTAATTCCCAAATAAATTAGTTTGGTAACTGACAAGACAATGTGGACAAAAGAATCGTCTTTTGAGGAGTTATTTACACAAGAAGGACTAAATCCAATAATCACACCCAATTCTTAGCATTTATAATACCATTAAATTCTGCAGTTTATGTTTTAATTCGGAGGATTACATGTACTTCAATCCTGTCTAATTATACTCTATCTATAGCAGAAACTCACATTAATGCTTATTAATATTCATAATTTCATTTCATATGACAAAAACAGAACATGATTGGTACATCAAAATTCATATCCCAAAGATTTAAAGGGAAAAAATAATAGGCATTCATATTGTGAATAAACATAATAGGAATATTCAGAATAAACATCCACTTAAAAAGAAATCCCAGATTGATTTTGTAGACAATTTTCATAGCCTTACCATTCCTGAAAATTTTAGTACATCCTACGCCACATGATTTTTCATTATTAATATCCTTAATAAGGTATCTCAAATTTTAACACTTCCTCATATTGTTTATTTAGCATAATAACATAATTCCAATTAAAAAATAAGAGGAAGAATAGGAACTAGATTAACTTTATGCTACGTTGCGGCCCATAGCCACAATCACTTTCCAAAACTATGCCATACAGAGGAAATATAGAAAAAAATACTAGATTTTAACCATATGTGTTCAGCCTTTATTAAATCTGAGATTCTGATATAACATTGATCCCTTGACTCTAAGAAAGTAGCCAAGCAACAGATAAAACCTCAAGCATATACATATATATATTTACAAGGTACATCATGACATCAAATGAGTCAAACAAATGTCAAGTTAGGGATTAGCCAACAAAGAAGGAAAAAATATGTTGATGAAGCAGTTAGGCACTAACACAGTAATGAGGCAACAAACCATTGGGCTAGAAAATGATCAAGTAACAAAACGCCTTCCAAAATAAACCACTTTCAATATTTAAACCTAACAGTGGACTGAAACTGTGCATAAACATTAGTAGATGTGTTGAAACATGTAACAGCGTGTTTGTCAGAGGTAAAACACGTAAAATAACACAGTCATTAGATAAATCACACAGCATGCATCCTTCACTTTTTAAATCGTGTCAATGGATGAGAAAAATACACTAGCCCTAGCTCCCCCAGCAAGACAATATTAAATTAAAAGCACAACAGAATGTTACATTTTGTAACTACTGAGAGAACAAACTCAAAAAGAAGCTCAAAAACACACCTTTAGCAAGGAACTTGTCTTCTAGATCCATTCTGTAACCGTCCAACACTATAGTAGAATGGCCCTTCTCTGACAAACAGAGAAAAAAATGGATTAAAAGGTTGCTTATGTTATTGTGAAAAGCAAATGAATGTCGTCAATCCATTAAATTCCCGTTTGAACAGAAAAATGAAAAATTTTAGTAATGTCTAAGCTGCATCACACTAAAGAAAGCTAACAAACACTAGTTAAAGCACAAATCCAAAGTTTCTTAAAAAAAAAAAAACCACTATCAAACACTTAAAAAAAAAAAAACTTATTCTTGATAGCTCATCTTATTTATCATTTACCTCAATGAAATAAGAAAATGGTAATTTCCCACGGAAGAGAGTGACCATGTTTCAAATACACCAGGGTTTCAGAACACAGCTCCTGACTTAAACATTATAAACAAACGCATTCAGAACGACAAACTAAAAGTACATGACACCAACCATTAAAGTTAAAAAATATATATCTCTCAAATTAAAAATTTAAAAAAAAAAAAATCAAACTCCAAATACAGCTGTATTATCTTGCTCATTTGACTCCAATCCACGTTTCCTCATGGAAATGATTCAACTCCAATCAACATTCAACAGCTAGAAAATACGAACCCATTAATATTATTACTATTAGTGTCATTGACTTAAATACATTTCAAAAGAAACGAAACAATATAGAGAAAAAATAAATGAGAAAGAGAAGCCGAAGAGAAAGCGCAACAAACAAATCACGATTTAACCGTTTTCCCAATACGCATTGCGCACGGTGCATTAACGAAAGGAGAAAAAAAAATCGAAGAGAGTCTCCATATTATTATTTTTGTTTAATTTTAAAAAATGAAATAAGGAAAATTAGAAAGAACAAAAGCGGAAATTAACGCGAGAATCACGAGGCGAACGTGAAGGTAGGAAAAGGAAGCGAGGAAGGGGGAAAACGAGAACGAATCTGCGTAGAAAAACGAATCGAAGAAAGAAAGAGAAAAAAGAAAAAAAGAAAGAAAGAAAAGAGGTTTAACCACTGACCTCGGCAGAGAATGGGGAGAGGAATCAAGGGTTTGTTGCCATGAAGAATCCCCAACAACACAACACAACCAGACACAAACGTTGTGGGTGGTGGTTGTTGTTGTTGTTAGTTTGCGTTGTGATAGAGAGAGAAGAAGAAGGAGAAGAGGTTGGTTTTGTACGAGCCTTTCACGTTTTGAGGAGGGGGAAGTGACGCGCGAGAAGGGCGCGTGGGATGGCGGTAGTTTGAACGGTTCGGTTTCGGGGGATGCATGCGTACGGATAGTGTAGTCAGGTCAGCTGCTGCTGCTGCTGTTTTTCCCAATCTCTTTTTCCTTCTTATTTGGTTTTGGAGAAATATTATTATTTTAGAGAAAACTATTATTCATCGTATTTTTTAATTGGAATATACGAAATTATCAATGAAATGTAAAAAGAGTACATTATTGGATGAAAGTTGTGATAAATGTATTTGCTTTATCCAGAGGTCATACTCATATATTTGTTAATAGATCGGAAAATATGTTTTTTTTTTATTTTATAATAATTTCAAAACATGAATTTCAGTTAAGTTGGTAAAAATAAAGTATTTAATAATAAATTAAAACATTAGATGTCAACAACCTATTATTTAGTTACGAAAGTAAGTTTAAAATTTGTAGCTTTTAAAGTGTATAGAATATTGAGAAATAAGTTTTGAAATCTTTAATTTTTAGTTATAGAGTATTAATCTGTATGTGTTATATTTTGTTATATATAAAAATGATATTTTTTTCTTTTGAAAATAACTACTTAAATTTAAGTATGTTTAAACTCGGTTTAATTAAACTAATGTTTTCAATATAACACATGATTAATGAATGAGGTCGGATAGACCTATTTACAAAACGAGTCAATCGAGTTTTAAAAGGTAATATTAAGCTTCTTAAATTATTATGTATTATATGAAAATTTCAAAAGATTATAATTGATAGAAAAAATAATGTCAAAATAAATAAAGTGTTTTAAGTTAAGTTAATATGATATTTTAAATTACTTAATTCGCGCAAATAATATGAAATATCTAATTCTGAATTATATAGTATTAATTTTTATATATTATGATTAGTTAAATATAAAAAATATAAAAAAATAGTTTATTTTTTGTTTTAAAATGTAGACAATCCCCTCATAATGAGTTAGGTCAAATAAATATTTTCGGTATAACATAATAAATAAGTCAAATTACTTAAAATGAGTCAAATTTCAAAAGTAAGTGATCCATTCTTGCAATATATATTTTTAATTTAATGAGTGTAACGTTAACATATATATGATTTCAAGAACAACAAAAGTCGTATATAAAATATAGTTAATTTAATCCTTGTAAATGTGACGTGTTTAGTAAAAAGAAATTAAAAATAATAAAAACATGAAACTTTGAACCCCTATGATTTGTTTGAAAAATAGGTGTATGGACAATAATATCCCTATGTTTTGGTTGAAAAATATAAAAGTGCGTGTTTTGCAACTGTTTTGGCTTTAGTTTTACGTAATCTCCATCAGCTGTACTTTTCACCCAAAAGATTTGAACTCAATAACAATAACCTACTCAACCTAGCACAAATTATTTTCAATTAAATTAATTTTGAGTTGATGTAAATAATATTTAAAGTTCTTCCTTGGAAAAATAAATGTTTAATAAACTGAATAGGTTGAAATAATAAATAGAACGTTGCGAAATTATTTTAGGTAAAGTTTATAAGCTTTGTAGTTTTCTTTTTTTATATGCATGTTAATATTTATTTTATTTATACAAAAAGTATATCGTAATATTGACAATGAATAAAAGATCTTTTTTCATCAATAAACGCATTAGGTCAAACTTACTTTAGATTTCCGTGGACTGTTCCACCTTAATTAAGAATCTTGAGTTTGACTATGTGAAAATAAATTTACTTTAAAGACTTAAAAAGGGAAAGAGTGCAAGGCGAAAAAATAATTCAATTATACTAAATGTAAAAAAATATTCAATACCTAACTTACTCAAGAATATGGCGCAATAAAGATTCATTTAGCTTTGATATAAAGTAGTTAAATAATATTAATATATATTGGTTCAGTTTTCATATATTAATAATATTAACAAAATATACAAAACATACAAGTAGTTTAATTATATGATATATTCATATTATAAATATTTTTTTATATCATGTAACTAATAAAATATATAGTTAATTTAGTTAAATAATATATTATTATTATTATTATATGTTTATTTTGTAACATATTTCATATGAACATAAATTTTAAAGGATATTTTTTCTGTGAGTACAATAATACTTCATACTTACTCTAACGGTGTATAAGTATTTTATTATTATACGAACACATTAAGTGTGATAACTCAGGTGTGCCAAAGATACGGAGATAGTTAATTTTACATCTTTACTTGAAAAATATGGGTAAAATATTATTTTATAAAATTAAATGATTGAGTGGATATTGGAATTTGGATTCTTTATGATTTTTTTCTGTATTATTTTTCTACTGTATTTTTTTAATACATTAATTATCACTAATTTTAATATTTTAAAATATATTAAAAAAATATTTAAAATATCAATATAATATATTTTTTAATGTCCACAAGAGGAATCTGGATTAGGATATTTGTTTGTGCAAATTCTATGTAGAAATTGAATTAAATACTTATTTAGAAAATAATATGTTTTCCTTTAACGTAAAATCGCTGTTAATGTGTTTGATTATACAAATTTTTAGAAGTAATTTTTCGTATTAAATATGATTTTAAGAAGCTAATTATAATTTCTACGTGCTATGAATGACCTTTAACTTGTCAATGAGTTCCAAACCCACGTGCTATGCTTTAATGTGATGTTTTCTTCTATACAACAAATCAATAATCAATCATATCGATGTAGTTAAAAGGACTATTTTGGATTTCTTCTGAAAATTATGAGTGCACCACTAACTTTGAGAATATTTATGATTTTAACAATTGGTTGGGTAGTGTTTTTCCTTTAAATACATTTTTATCTTAATTTGTGTGAGTTTTGTTTTGTTTGATCTTATTTTTTTAAATATTTAAAATGGTCTTAATTTCTGTAATTTGTGATTAATTTTTTTTTCAGATGCTGATTAAATCGTTAATGAAAGATTAACCGTCATGTGTCATTCTGTAATTTTTTTAAATTTAAAAAATGATGTTTATGTGTCAAGCCAGCATTGTAATATGTGATACTATCTCATGACTTATATTCAAATTTTTCTTATTTTTTGTTAATTTTATTCAATTTAATTCTAATTTTTGTTATGTTTGTTCAATTCTGTCTCAATTGTGAAATTGCTTATGGGTTAAGACAAAAAAAGTCTATATATCTGAAAATTCAAGTCGGGTTAGACAAAAATTGAGAGGAATTGACTCATTATTACATTACACACTTTTCACTCATTTATTTTGTTTTAATCTAAACAACATCAATTTCTTTTTTTTTTTCTCCTTAATCTAAACGAATAATAAGTATTAGAAGATTTATCATCTTCATTTTCCAGTGATAAAAAAACATTATGTAAATGAAAATACAATTATTTTTATAATATTTAATCACAATTTATTGCATCAATAAATTTATTTATTTAGATAAATTGTTTTAGAGTTTGCACTTTTAAAATATTTAATTAATTTAAACTTCTGTCGTGTAAAATTCACATATGTGTATATACCGTACATGAAAATCAGACTAAAAATGAAAAGGGTAAAAAAAAGCACTGACAGGGTATAAAATGTTGATTAATTAAATGTAACTTTTTTCTCATCAATTTATTTTCTATTCACTTGATCATACAGTAGCATCCTAATCATGCTCCTACAAAATATTAAAGAGATTTTTCACTAGATAAATCGTAGGTATAATACATAAACATTTAATAATAACATATAAACACGATTAATTAAATATAAAAAAGAATATAAGTAATGAAAAAATAGGAGTGAATAGGTGAATAGTGGGGCCTTAGGGCAGCTGCAGAAGCAGAGGAAAAGCTACGTTAAGCAGTGTTTTCTGATGTGATTGCTACCTCAATTCTTCATCCTATCAACTGCGCGTGAGAATAACATTATCCATTTTTTTATTAATTATTATTACCTATTTATTCTTTTTCACTTTATTATTATTAAGTTTAATTAGTTGGTATCAACTTTTATTTAGACTTGTTAGATTAATATTTTTTCTTAAAAATATGTTAATTAAATTTCAATTATGTCATTTTCAGTAAAAAAATATTAATATTATTAATCGTATTGATATTAAAAATGACTTACAAAATTAAATATTGATATTTATATTAAAATTTAGTAGTAAAAATCATGAATGAAGCTAACGACTTTAGTAATTTTTGTCTGAAAGAGACTTGATTAAGGCATTTTTTCAAGAATTGAGACTAGATTAACATATTTTTACAAACAAATATCAAACTGATACATTTAAACAAAAGTAGATATCATCAAACTAATTAAGCTTTATTTTATTTTCCATGCGTACAGTTGTTGAAGACAAAAAGTGATGTTTGGTTCATCACATAACTCGTTATCTTCTTTCATTTATGATCAAAAAATAAAGAAAAATGGATTTGAATTCTCATTTACCTTGAAAAAAAAGTATTTAAGAGATATAGGATATGATTTTTTGAACGTTTTTAGAAAGAAATTAGTATGATGATTAGTTAGAAATTAAAGTTTTAAAATTAAAAGCGATCCCGTGATTATTGCCACAGCATTACCAATGTGAAGTTAAGAATGCAGCTGTTATCAAATCACAAAAAAAAAAAAAAAAA
>Ga0209589_1003105_pt1 | contig 29097 bp, 8 predicted proteins | sample CowpeawhiteBW_FD_187525 | JGI IMG/M metagenome (GOLD analysis project Ga0209589, IMG submission 187525) | Root nodule microbial communities of legume samples collected from California USA - Cow pea white BW (SPAdes) (version 2) | ecosystem: Host-associated > Plants > Roots > Nodule | place: USA...
AGGCAACTCGCCCAGGCGAGAGGGATCTCGCTTAAGCGAGATCCCGTGTTGCTCATGCCCTTGTTTTTGTGCTCTCGCCTAGGCGAGGGGGAGGCTCGCCTGAGCGAGCACGTCTCGCCTGAGCGAGATGCTGGGCGAGGCAGTGCTGTGATTTGGATGTTTGATGTTTCCCGAGTGATCTATTTTGGTTGAGTATGATTGTGTGATGATGGACAGGTATATAATAGAATATTTTGCATGTTTTGGCATGAGTTATGAACAACGTATGACGGGTTGGATATAATATTGACATGTGAAATGAATGAATGGGTTGGAACTAAAGGGATACGTGATTAATATGAGATGAGACCCTAGACTCATGGGGTGGTGATGATCAGAGGTATGAATTCGAAATTTGACGCGTATGAGGAATTAATCTCAGGGGTTGGTATGAAAATGTAAATATGATTTTAATATTCTCTTATTGCTGAATTATGAATGTTGGTCCGTGTCAGCGTATAAATTCCTTGGGGTCTCTAGGTGAGACCTCCGGGGTCGCGCTTCAGTGGTCGGGACGTAATTCCATGGCCCCTGCTAGTGAGTGTTCATGGTGGTGCCCCATCTGTATAACTAGGTAAGGATTCAAGGTAAGGTTGCATCCTGACGCTCCGAGGAGCCAGTTAGTCTCACTTAGAGCGGACTGACTTTTGTGGTGGGAGTAGCAGGACGCCTGAAACTCATTAAGGGCTAACCTTGTGGTGGGATAGATTTTGATTCATCGTAACACTGGTAACACATAGCTCAGGATCGAGCGGCTCAAGATCGAGCAGAGGTATCCACCACAAGTGCAAGCATCCGCTGAATCCGACTGAGTTATACGTATCCGGATGAGTCGAGTCGAGTCGTAGTGTATTGAATGAGAGTCATAACATGTTTGGTTGATTACATAGATGTGAGATGATGAAAATGCTTTTAACTGTATGATGCATATGTTGTTGGCTCTAGCTTACCCGTTTTGTTGCATGGTTGTGTTGTATGTGGCTATTCTTCCTCGCGATGATCATCAACTTGGTTGATGGGAGCAGATGGGCAAGGTTCTCGTGGTCAGCAAGGGAATGGTGGTTCAACAGCTTAGCCATCTGGGCTGGAGTCTTTTTTATTCATGATTTCCTTAGGGCTACGGCCCCTGTATCGTCTTATGTTTTCGACTCTACACCCCTTGTTAGAATTATATCTGTTTTCTGTTGGCAATCGTGGTGTGCCAGGTTGTAGGGGTTACGTAAGGACCCCAAGACTACGCTGCTATACTTTATCGCGTGACGTTTCCTTTAATTTCGATTAATAATTAAATGGGACGTTACACGACTTATCATGAGTTGAACCCGGGTGAATCGGGTCAAAAATCAATCTGTATTAAAATTTATAAAAAAAAAAATTAACCAAACCCAACCTGAAACCATGGTGGACGGGTTAACGAATTCTAACCCATTTTGACAGCTATATGTAAAACAATATTTTTTGAAACAAATTTTCACTTTAAATTTTAACATAGAAAATGCAATGCAGAAAATGAACTAAGAGTAATTTAATCGGTCTTGTTTAAACCTACTAGATAAATATTTAGAAAGATAGGTTGAGGAGATTAATTGGTGTTATCCTTATTGTGCTTTCAAAATATTATGTGGATATTTTAATTTTTTTTCATATATTTTAAAATATCAAAATTAGTGTTTATAAATATATTTTAAAAAACAAAATAAAAATAACATAAAAAACAATGAAAAATAAAAATTCGTGACTACGATTTTTTCTTCTTCTTATTTTCAGAATTTTTTTAATTCAATGCAATACTTTCAAATCATAATTAGATTTTTAAGATAACTAGTAGGTTATATAAGAAGAGAAATCAAATTAAAATTATACAACTTTTATTAAATATTACATTATTTTGATATTTTAGATTGAAACATGTTTTTCAGAATTAATGTTGGATTAAAAATTTCTTTAATATAGATTATATACATAAAATTTATCTTATTTTAAAATAGTTTATTTTTTTATATAAATAAAACATAATTTCTGTTTACTAAATTAAAATAAAATATAGTGAATTATGAGTAACTTGTTCACATATATAAAAATAACTCATATTTTACATTAATCTTATATCTTAGCAAGTGATTTATAAGTATCTAAGTTCCATTTTTACTACCCAATTTCCTTGTTAATGTGAGAATTTTATTGGTGAAACTTGATCCACGGAAATTCTAATTCTTTTTAGCACACAATCTTTAAGCATATTGATATATCTCGTCGAATCTTGAAACATATAGTAATTTTGTTTAGTTAGGTAGATTCAATTCATACAAGTTTTTTTTCTTATATACAAAATATAATCATAGAAGAGAATGATTAAGAAATAAAAAAAAGGCAAAAGGAAAAGTAAGTGTAAGAGCATAACATAAGAAGCATGTGTCCATCAAATCAGCCAAAAGATTACAGGAACTAAGCTGCAACCTTCACTTCACTTCCTGTCTTGTCTCTGTTTCAATCTCAATACAAACTTTCTCTCTCTAAAAGCTTTATATTCTTCACTTCACACTCCACTTCAAACATCACAAACCTCTCTCTCTCTCTTCAATTCTCTTCTTATTCTAATTTATTTGGAACTTTGTAACAGTTCACGTTCTTCTAGGCGCGACCTTTCATAATTTGCAACTAAACGAACCAACGTGACCACATAGATTCCTGTACGATCTTTCTTATTGCTTACTTTTTTTACGCAGGTCTTTCTTTTATTGTTTAATTATTGGGTTGTTATTGCTGATGATTTTCCAGGTTCAATAAGATTTATGGTGGAAGAGAATTAATAATTGGACCCAGTAGCAAGTTGCGGAGAAAGTTTGAATTTTAACGAGATTGTGAATGTGGGCATGGAAGCACGGATGAGAAAGTACCGACAATTGAGTCCAGAAAGGGCCAAAGTGTGGACGGAAAAGTCTCCAAAGTACTATCAGAATCGGAAGGTGCCGGTCGTTTACTATCTTTGCAGGAATAGGCAGTTAGAACATCCTCATTTCATGGAGGTTCCTCTTTCATCCCCTGAAGGGTTGCTTCTGAGAGGTACTTTTATTTTATATTAAAAACGGAAAAGTAGAAGCTTTTTGTGATTTTTGTTCTGTTTTTGTTTGTGGGGTGTGGTTTTTTGAGGGGTTCTCTGTGTGCAGATGTGATTGAGAGACTAAACGCTTTGAGAGGTAGAGGCATGGCTTCTTTGTATTCGTGGTCTTGTAAGAGGTGAGGAAGAAGTTATTTAACTCCTAATTAATCAGTATCTTCTCTTGGTGTTGATTTTGTATAAATGAATAAATGCCGAGAGTTGATTGATAGGGTCTGTTCTTGTACCTTGTTTCTTGTTTCTCTTCTGCATTTTGGGAAAGTCAACGCAGGATGATGTTCATTTCATTTGTTTTCTTTCTCAGAAGCATAGTAATGGAAGAAATCGAGAGTATCTTTTCCCAATGTTCATTGTTTTAGTTGAATGAATTAGTTGAGATTGTTGAGCTTTTGTGTTGTTGCTTCACCCCATGATCTGATTTTCATCATGTATGTTTGTTTATTATGTTATTCAGAAGCTACAAAAACGGATTTGTGTGGCATGATCTCTGTGAAGACGATCTAATTCTACCTGCTCATGGAAATGAGTATGTCCTCAAAGGTTCTGAGCTATTTTACGAATCAAATTCAGGTTAAGAATGTTATTTTCAATGTTCTGTTTGTCTGAATCATGGGGTGTTTTCTTAGCCCCTGTTGAGATCTTATAATGATTGTGGATTTGGCCTTGCAGAACGTTTTGACCCTAATGTGAAAACACAGAACCTGAAGCAGTTGCCGGAACCTGTTTCTTGTAGGAGCCATGATGAGGCTTCAACCTCTTCCAGCATGAATGAGAAAGATACAAGAAACTCCCAAGAAGATGATGAACTTTCGCCGAGACAACAAACCGGTTCATCTGATGTGTCTCCTCAGTCTAGAGCTGGAACAAGTGATTCTCTTAGCTTACCATTGACAGAATACAAAATCTACAAGAATGATGGATTAGCAGATGCTTCAACTCAGACAGAAGAAAACATTGGCAAGCCCGAAACCCAGAAAACCTGTACCAGAGGTGTATCAACCGAGGAAGATGGATCATTGGATCAGGAATGCCATGAAATAAGTGATACTCAAGTGAAAGACAACTCTGAAATTGGTAGGGATACTATTTCTCCACTCCCTTCAACTTCTAGTCCATCATCTTCTGGAGGAAAAACTGAGACTTTGGAGTCCCTTATAAGAGCTGATGTGAGTAAAATGAACAGCTTTAGGATCCTAGAAGAGGAGCGTATTCGAATGCAAACCAATGCAAGGTTGAAAGCCTCAAGCCTACTAATGCAACTGATCTCATGTGGGTCTATATCTGTGAAAAACCATAGTGTTGGCCTTATTCCTTCTTACAAGACCAGGTTTTCCAATTCCAAATTCCCCTCCCCGTTGTTCTCAACTTCTGTTATGTTTGGGGAATTTGACTGTCTGGCAGAGAAAACGAAGGTGATGGGCCTCAAATTGGAAGACAAAGAATATTACAGTGGGAGCGTAGTGGAGTCTAAAGTACTGAAGGAAGAAGGTGGACATAATGTTGTTCAAAAACACTCTTCTTCTTACAGTGCTGAGAGGTAGGTTTTGCTTTCAATTCATTTCTTGCAACATGACAAATTAGCATTAGGTAGAGTTACTGTTTCCATTCCCAAAATCATGGTTTATCACATATTGCTGTCTGGTTTGTTGCAAATGGACCACACTAGTCTTTAATTCGGATAACTCTTGTTCAAACCTTAGGAAGTGTGTTTGAGGAGTGACCATTTTTGTTGCGTGTTATTCTTTCAAAAATAAATAATGCTGGATTGTGACATAGTACACAAATAGAAAATGTCTGAATCTGGTGTTAAAATGCGTATGTTACTTGGAGTGTCCGGATTGAGCCAAACTAAATGAATGATTTTGTAGTTAGAAACACAAAGGATCCTCTGAGATGCTAGTTAATTATCAGTACCAACTCAAAACTCAGATGCATTGACTACACTATTATATACAAAACAACTTTAAACAGTTTAGCAGCATCTGTCAAGTCTAATAACTTTGTCAGTTCAGAACTTGTTCAAGGTGAAAAAGATCATAAAAATTTTCTCAAATTCTTTATTTTTGAAACTTGTTTTCGAAACAGACAATATTTAAGGGAATATACTGCTTTCACATGCTTACTTAGATCTATATTTATGATATACCACAGCAAGATGATTCAAGGGAGGCTTCAAAAGCACAAAAGAAGGGCCTTCATTGCTTTTTAATAAAGTCATTGTTGAAATAAAATAGATATCATTAGAACTTCCAATAGCTAGCATCCTCCCACAGGAGAGATGGAGAAAAGAAAAGTAAAAAAGCAAAAAAGACTGAACAAATGGAGGATTTGGTTCTCTTTAGTTTTCAACTCCTATCATGTGAAACACTTAACTCTGAGAAAAAGGGACCTATGGAACAATAAAGAACAATAAGGCTTTTATGTTTTGTATGCCAGAAAAACTGTCGGGGATAACATCCTAGTTTGATAATATATTTTGCAGTAGAGTTGATAGAACCCCCATGGGAACGAGTAGCATTTCTTACAAAGTTCCACTATCTTGTATCACATGCTACAAAAAGTAACTGGTGATAAAAAAAAAAACATTATGACCAACTTTGTAGGTTCATGTCTGAGAGTGGTGTGATTGATTTTGAGTAGTGGTCACATCCTGGCCAATATCTCATGTGCAACAAACATGCAGGACATCTACAGAGTTGAAATCACAAGACACTGAGGAATTATCATCCCCAGCAAATTCAAAACGCATGATATCTCCCGTTTCTGATGGATCAAGAAATTCCATGGATAGAATCAATGGTTCAGACATATCTTCAACACCATCTAATGGAAGCAGCAAAAGGATCACTGAAACTTCATCAGGGTCAGGGAGAAAGCAATCTAAGAGAATAGACTCATTCAGAGAAGAGGAGAGGGTGATAAAAATTGAAGAAAGTTAAGTGTTGTCTCTATTCTGTTTCTACTCATGTCATTGAAAATTCTTTTTATTTGTTTGTTCTTACACTTTTCAGTGATTGATTGATGAGTTTGATTGAATTCAACAGGCTTGCTTCTGGAGCTCGGGTTATAATCCAGTCTAAACCATTTTGAGACACAGCATGCAACACAGTTCTTAAATATTTTTGTTAGGCAGCCAGCAAAAACTGATAGTTTTCAGTTTTTGTTTGAATGCAACATCATGGTACAAAGTGAAGGTGTGGTCCCAATGGTATCGTATTGCATCTTATAGGGACAGAACCACCTGAAATGAAGTGATTGCACATTTTTTTGTAACTACACATACTCATATATATATGGTATTATTTTGCCTTGCATCTTTTGTTTGCTTAAAGTTAGTGCCTGCTACTTTGCTTGCGTTTCCATCTTCCAAGGCTAAAAATGACTGCACCAAAAAAGTGCATGGTCGTTTTCAAAGGCGTTGCCAATTATGTTAATGTTAGATGTGAGATTGAACCCGACACATGCACTTGTATTGAACATTAAATGTCTGTCCGAAAACTACAGAAGAATATGGAATTGTGTTCCCAAACCAAGTTAATAATCCTATGTATATGGAAAGTCCTTGCTGAGATTCTTAAGGTTATTAATAGTTACTTCTCTCTTTTAAGCTATATGGTAGTGGATTTTTTTAGCAGATAATAGCAATCCGTGGAAATCTTCAAAAGCTTCATGCAAATTGCAAAGAAATAAATAGTGGCGGTGATCTGATCTGGGTTTAGTTAATATGCTTTTTGTCTGTTTATGGGATATAGCTTTCATGTGAATATCTGAATATTATGTATGATAAGAATTCAAGATAAATTAAAAATCCTACATTGATTAAAAATGAATAAGAGGATAAATATATAAATAAAAAAAATTATAGATTTATTTGCTTAAAAATTTAGATTGAATGCGATGAACTGTGTTAGGAATTTAAGGTAAATTAAAATTTTTACATTGATTTAAAACGAATAAAATAAATAATATATAAATAGAAAGATTTATAAATATATTACTTTAAATTCTAGACTGAATATGATGTCTTAATATCTTATATAAAGGTATAATATAGATGAAGAATTCTAAAATTTAAGATTTTTTTTTATAATTTTTGTTCTTTGATCTCTATTTAAAATTTAATGCCTGAAATTTAAAATAAATCTGTTCTACATTCAAAAAAATCTCATAACTTGTTTTTAGTGGTTTTTAATAACTCTGACTTTTAAAAAGAGTTGCAATTAGTTTTTTACTTGTAACAATAATGATGATGACAATTAGACTATAACGGTAAAGGTCATAGTAAAATCGGAAATAATTAGGAACGGCTATTACAACCCTATCAATGAAATAATAATAATAATAATAATAATAATAATAATAATAATAATAATAATAATAATAATAATAACTAGCGTACACAGGTGCGATAGCGTTTGTGTGTACGTATTTTTTAAATATATGTAATATTATATTAGTAGGTGATGATAATATAATGTTATTAAGTTAATATATAAAATAAAATTATATTTATTAAAAATAAAGTAAAATAGAGAAAAGATGAGAGAATAACTGTTGATAAATAGAGAAAAAGAGAGGAGCAGAGATAAATGATTTTATAACAAAGTTTATAAAAATAACGGTTAATTTTCAAAAATTTAATAAATAATTATATTTAAAGGGTAAAATTGGTATTTTGAAATGTAGAGACGAAAAAATCCTCTATATTGTTATAGATAATAATAATAATAATAATAATAATAATAATAATAATAATAATATGATAAAGAGATAATAACAAATGTTAGATATTGATAACCCTAACAAAAATGATAATGATTATTATTGTGATGACATAGAAAAGAAGAAGAGAGAAAGAGCAGTATTTAAGTAGTTAGAATAGTAATATGTAATCAAACAAATTTGTATACTTTAAGAAGCATGTTTTTAATGCTTAGATGATGTTAATGACAATGATTGAGATGTTAAAAGAGGATCCCTCTTTGTTAGGGTAAGATTTAATGTTGATGCTCAACCATACTTCTCATTGCCTCATGCCTTAGTTAGTCTTCAAATGCGAAGAAGATAGTTTATTTGTGAAATTAAATTTAGTATTTTTAATCATGTATCAATTATTTCTCTCCTCCACTACTAATATTATTTTCAATACTTTATAACAGTAAACAAATATTAAATAACAACTAATTTAGAGATAAAAGTTATTAGTCATTATATAGACTAAATTAGACATTATTTTATAAATTAAAAATTATTTTTATCTAAAATAATATTTATTGTTAATTGATTTGTGGATTAAAAAATGCACACATAAACTACAAAAATGTCAACACGTGGCAACACTGAACGTCAAAAAAATAAAAATTAACGTTGTTATGTACAATATCAAAGTTTAGAAACCGATTTCAAAATTGTATTATAATTTAAATACAAACAATATAATTAAATCTTATGATAATAATAGTAATAGTAATAATAATAATAATAAAATAATAGTATAATAATAATACACTAATTACATTTTTTAACTTATTTTTTAAACACAAGACTAAAGTTATAATCTTATAATTTTATATTTTTTTAATATATTAATTCAGTAACATCATTTACAAATTTTCTCATTCTCACATTTTTTTTTTATTTATTTCTCATTGTCTTCATTTTCACGTCAACATCTTTTTCTTCTCAAATAAACTCCTCCATTTTTATCCTTTAATCCAAACACAACTTTAGTTCTTCCATCCAAACAAGTTTAGTGGAAGCTAATCCTAAGCTAGTTAAAATAGAGTTTGTTACATAATGTTACATAAATGACTTCTTTCCAAATAATAAAGTTTATTACATAAACTGTTGTTTTCGATTATTTATATTTATACTTGAAAATATTCCTTTTTATCTGAATTTTCACTTGCGGTTAATTTTTTCCCTTAGCAAATGTTTCTCGTTCACAGTCACATCTAAATTAATATAACTTTTAGTTTTTTTCAAAACTTTTGCCTATTAAATATGAACTAACCCTTAATTGTATGCTCATGAAAAGTTAAAAACATCATCATTAACATTCTTGAAACTAAAATACATTTTTTTCTTAAAAGTTATGTAGTTTAATGAATCCATCAATTTATGAAAATATACCGAAGGTAAATTCACTCCTAATGAATTCAGAGTTTTTATTTTTAGGATTAAATATGCTTTTATCCCTTAAATTTCAATGAAATTTAGAATTAGTCCCTCTTCAAAATTTTTGACCAATTTAATCATTTATCTTTAAAAATGCATGAATTTAGTCCTTTTAACCAACTTTTGTTAAGTTTATCTGACGTTTCAAGCGCATTTTATGATAGTATTTGAATTGTTTACACCTGTTTGACACATTTTCGTTTCAATGTTAACTCAAATATTATCATAAAATACGTTTAAAATGTCAAATAAACTTAACAAAATTTGATAAGAAAGACTAAATCCACGCATTTTTAAAGATAAAGGACTAAATTTGTATAAAGTTTCGAAAATGGACTAATTTCAAAATTCACTTAAACTTGAAAGAACAAAAACATATTTAACCCTTATTTTTAACATCATAACGAGAATTCACCGGTAAAAGAGAGGATGTTACAATACAAAAAGTGGAAAGAGGAAAAGTTTTAATGTGAGATATTGTATAATAAAACTATATATGCATATGATTAATTTGAGGGTTACTTCATTCTTCTCTATAATTCATATTAGGAACTAAAAAATAATCCAAGGCTTGACTCTGTTTGGTTATACAAAAGAATAGAATGGATCATGCAACATTCCAGACATCGCATGAACTTAAGAAATTCACCATGACAAACTAAAATAAGCTATAACATGACGTACCCAACAATATTTATTCATTTGTACATGCAGAATATTCCTGGTGCTCATTATTTCTAGAACCAAAACCAGAAGAAAAAAAAAAATCCTATTTTTCTATGGTATAACAGCTATGAAGCTTATTAAAAATACCCCGTGTTAGAATGAGATGAATTGAACTATTAACTATAATAAAATGTTTACAGTGAGCCATGGCACGTGTAAGCGTCACCTCACACTGTTGTCTCACACACCCCTTTTCGTGTCTTCCACAAGTATTGTTCCAAAACAGTGATGTTCATTAAGAAATTCAACAACTCTGCGTGTGGTTCTTTCTGATACTTAGCTATCATAAAATAAAACTAAATAAGGCATCAAAACCGTGGTCAATGATGTCAGTTTAGATTCTCCTCCTGAAAAAAGAAAGGGTCAGAGGATCCACAACTTCAATCATCTGATCAAGGTCAATGGGATTATATATTTACTCTCACTTTTCACAGTTACATATGCAGTTCATATCTGCATGTTTTTCTTTCAGTAACAAGTCAATAGTTATAGAAGAAACAGTGGATTCTTTTTTTTTATCAAATGTTTGATAATTTTTACAAAATAGGGAGTATTACTGTGGTGCAAAGTTTGACGGCTGTTATGATTGTGAAATCACTAACTTGCAACCACAGCATTTGCTTTATGAAATTTAAAATATGTGAGGCACGTCATCATGTTCCCACTAGATTCTGTTCACATTATAACAGTAGTGAATTTGCATTTATTTATCCTGAAGATGTTGCAGTACTCAGCATAGAAAGTGACCCTTTTGTGATAATGAACTTGACAATAATACTGGCTTCAACTTCAATCAATATAAAAGTCAAGAAATGCTCATTACCATATTCAACCTCTTCTAATGCAGCATAAAATAGTGCTGTTCAGCATATGATATGAAAATGACCAGCTTTATTTAAAATTGCTTCTGGAAAAAGGTTACTTACTTAACACAGTCTAAAACTTTTACTTGAACATCCACAGTTTTCTCAGCACTGTTTCTGAAAGAAAATACATGCAAGTAGCAACAAAAAACTATCTTGTGTACAAGTAGGTTACATGTTTTGGTCCTTTGACAGATACTAACCAAATAAAAGGCATCTCTACTTAAGTTGATTAACAATGGTGGAAATAAAATAATAGACCTTGGTGACATGAAAGGAAACTCTTGTTATTCCATTCACACCAAAACTATATATTAATAATCATGTCAACCTTCTATATATATTAAGATCAGACCTCTAACTAACCAAGTTGTAACTATGAACGCTATGGATGCAATTCACCAAGACACACCGTCGTACATCAATGATTTTGAGCTTTATGACTTCGTTGACAATCCAAATTTTGATCAGTTCATCAATTTGATCAGAGGGGAGAATGAAGATGCTAACTGTGACTTTAGTTCTGATCTCATCACTGATTGTTTTGTTAACAATCAGCTCCTTCCATGCCCTGCAAACCCTTTTGATCAGAACTATAACAATGCTGTGAATGTCTATGATCAAAGCTCCACGTTTAGCTCCTTTTCATGCTTTGATGGGGAGATAAAGGGAGAAGGAGAAGGAGAAAGAGAAGAAGAAGAAGAAGAACACGATGGAGAACATTTTTCTGAAACAACAACGACAACAACAACGACCAAGAACGATGATTCCAAACCCAAACTGAAAAACGACAGGTCTAAGACTCTCATTTCTGAGAGGAGAAGGAGAGGCCGAATGAAGGAGAAGCTTTACGCATTGCGTTCTTTGGTTCCCAACATAACAAAGGTACGTGTCCCCATTTCGATTAATTAAGCTAGGAAAACTGTTATTATAAAGTCTAATATAAGAGGGTTGCTTGAAACTAAGAACATATGTTAATAAAGTTTTGTTTGGAAGAATTTCTCTATAAACACATGAAGGTAAAATTAACTAAGTTTCTTACTTAAACTATGCTTTTCCTGTAAGTGTTTGTTTATGTTGAAATTTGTCCAAAGGGAGTCTAAGACTAGCATGATTTTTATATTTGAGAGTGAAATGTAATTGATATAGCTATGTACACAGATGGACAAGGCTTCCATAATTGGAGACGCAGTAGCATACGTGCATGAACTTCAAGCTCAAGCTAGGAAGCTGAAGGCTGAAGTTGCAGGACTTGAAGCATCTTTATTAGTGTCTGAAAATTATCAAGGATCAATTAACAATCCCAAAAATGTGCAAACTGCAAGGAATAGTCATCCAATCTGCAAGAAGATCATGCAGGTAGGTTTGATTAAGGAAATTCCTGATATAACTTAACTCCATAATTTTTTAGTTAGTCTTTCTATATGTACATTAATTGCTGCAACAATTTCTGAATGCTTGTTTGTAGGTGGAGATTGTGCAAGTGGAGAAAAGAGGGTATTATGCAAAAATAGTGTGCAATAAAGGAGAAGGAGTGGCTGCATCGTTGTTCAGAGCTCTTGAGTCTCTTGCAGGCTTTAGTGTTCAGAATTCAAACTTGGCTACAGTTTGTAACAGTTTTCAACTTACATTTACATTGAATGTGAGCCTTTTTCCTCTCCTTTCGAATTGAATAATTCTGTTTCGTTTAAATATTGAGTTATTATTTTTGGTCACAGATTAATTCATTGGTGTGTTGAAAACAGATAAAAGGGTCTGAGCCAGAGATTAACCTGCAAAATTTGAAGCTATGGGTGACTGGCGCTCTTCTGAACCAAGGTTTTGAATTCGTGGCATCTTTTTCTGGTTGAGTTAATGCACCGAGTATGACGTGTTCCATTTAAGAGATTGTGATGAACCGTGAAACAATACAAAATGGACGCCACAATCTGGAGCAAGTATGAACCTCCTACACCATCAGTATGATAATAGTAGTATGATATCACATGCTATAACCACCACAACACTTCGTTCTGTGTAATTCTTCAATTTTCAGAACAAATAAAAACACTACAGAGACTAGAAAAACACGAAACCCTACAAACACAAGTGTTCATAATAAGTTATTTTTAAAATTATTTCGTGCTACAAAGAAAATCGTTCGACAGAGACTGGTAGAAAAGAGTAGTGAATATTCACACATTCGAAAATGTGCACCAGACGTTTAATATAGTTAATGACTTCTAAACATCATTAATCATTAGCTATGAGTCTATTATATATTTCAATAATGATACTATTAATCACTAATTTCATACCATCACTTTGTTTAACCACCAGTGAATCTTCAACCACTTATAAAGTAAAGTTAACTCTGTTTACATATTATGTAATTTAATCACGTATGACAATTATCATCTAATGTTATTACGGTTGACAATATTATAAACTTCTAAAGTAACTACCATAAAATAATTCAATGATTTCATAACTCTCGTGACATTACTCTTTTAGTCATATATAATTACATTTAAACTTTTTTTGTAAAATAAAATCAACCATGTCAATACATTTACTTAGTCACATTTTTGGATGGGTGCACAACACTTGGATTTACGTTGATCTTCATTATTTTATAAGGAAAAGAAGAGTAATTCTAAACACCCCGGAATAATTCGCGTATAAAATTCACCCAAAAAATTATGAATCATTTTCAAATTCGAATCCCAAGAAAATTTATCCACTCTACAAAATTTACTTCATCCGATTTTGAAGGTTGGCATTCTCTTTAAACCTTTGTAATGCAAAATGAAGAGAAATAAAATGGAATGACTTACTTTTACAAAATAAATGAGCGAAGATGTTAAAAATCAAGAAATAAAATAAAACGAGCAATGCTTCTAACCCTACGGACTAAAACGAAAGTTCAGTCGTAAAATTACAGTTTGTTTGTTCTCCAGATGACGTAATGCGTAAGCCAACAGTTTCAAGAACACTCGATTTTAGGCTTTCACAGGCTTCAGTTCAACCATTTTTCACCACCTTGGTACACCAATGAGCACGGTATTTTCCTGCCTAGTCCACGCCTGCTCCTTTTATCCTTTGGTGCTTTTGTCATAATAGTGAAATGCACACGGTCAATATCAATGCTCATATACTGTGGTTCACGTTAAAGAACAAGATCAGTACAAAGATATCAGTGAGTGTCCTCGTTATATCATCTTCTCCATCCATCCCATCCTATCTTTCATCACCTACTACTTTGAGGAGCATCACCTGCAAGCAAACTTCGTCTTCATAGTAAGTCTCTATCAGTCGAATTGAAAGTCTACATTTCGAAGATTTAGTGACAAGGACATGACCATAAATAAGTAACATACATATACAAATAAAAACACAGAAACGAGGCCTGTATTTTGGCCCAAGAATTATGTGAAAGAGATAATGAGATTCTTTTATAGCGTATCAAGAGTTACTCCTTAACATCATATTCCAGTAGTACATCAATTAATGGACTTCAATCTAAATTCAAGAGTTGGTTATGCAATTAGCTGTGACACGTGCAAATATAAGCGATCAATCAACACTTACCTCTACTTTGCATGACCTAACAAACTGTACAGTTTATTTGCTTATTTATATTATTTTGTAGTTCTATACAATAAGCTGCACAATATTGGTAGAACGGACGTATCAACTATTCAAACTAAGATAAAGATCCAAGCAGACCCCACAACAAATTTACCGTCAAGAAGGCTAAAGAGAAAAAGGATCATAACAAATGAAGTCTTTTTTAAGAGAGGACACTAAAGATAAATACGAAAACAAATAAGGAACTGCGTCCAGAAAGCATAGTCACATACCATTACTGCGACCATGATGATTCTCTGGTAATTGATGCACATAGCTCAGGCTCCTTCTAATCATGGAGTGCTTTCATTTGTAAAGGGGCGATATCATCCAAATTAATCCAGAGAGCAATAACTGAATCATGAATTTGCAGATACCCACATGAGATACAAGAACGTACGAAGAAGCTAGAAAGCGTACCACAGAGCTGCAAATAACCAAGTGGCCAACAATTGCACCTAATTAAAAGGGTGGAGATTTAAGTACAAACAATGTACAAAAGAAAACATCCATGTTACCAGTTCATGCCTGAGTAATGAACTCCACTAGTTTCCATTACATCTCAGTAATTCAATTGCAGAACATATCCATCATCCACAGAGTTACGTATCCTGCACACATCTCCAATCCCAGCAAAGTCACAAACTCAATTATTTTATGCAAGACAATATTAAACTGTAATCAGCATTAATAGCCTAATTTTTTACCCAACACATTCACCGATTAGTTTTAGACCTTCAAAATTCATAGATAATCTCTATAAGCAAAAAATATGCTATAATATAGCTAATATAGAGTGAAGAAAACTTTACAAATCGGTTTTAAAGGTACCGACTAAAGTTTAATCACAACTTGCAAATATTCTGTCAAGAACACACGAAGCAAAAAAAAAAAAAGAACACTTGTGAGAAGGTTTCTGCTAGTTCTTCAAAGTAGATAGACATGCGGTAGCCTGATTATCAAGACATTCTAGCACAAGTTTTTCACTAGACGGGACCCTGCCACAGTATACTCTTGCCAACTATGATCTCATATACACTTTTTACCTTCCTCCATCAGATGTACCAAGGGCTTCTTTGAAAGGGCACACAATATAATTTGTTTCCTTTAGTATAATGGATCTAGTTTCTGTACTGAATAACTATAGCAAGGTGCATATTTTTGCCCATTAAATTTCCAAAATATGATGTTAGCTAAAAGGAAGAAAGAGGGGGCACAAGCTGCACCTGAGTTTTCGAGAAGCTATTGACATTCATTCCTTTTCAATCTTGGAACGCCACTCAAAATTTTAGTAAGCTTTTACTGTGCTTGATATCCCTCATCACTGTTCCACTTGGACAAGATCTGCAGTACTGTGCCCTTGGCGATCCAGGCAGTCATTTCAGGCTGCTGTTCGAAGGGGTTAAGAGGATGTTTGTTGCCATCTTCAAGCTGGACACCATACACAAATGGTAATTTAAGTGTCAGGAAGCTCTCTGGTGGCAAGATCACCTCACATCCAAGACTAAACTGCAATTTTTTCTCACGATCTGGAACTGAGGGAGGCAAGCATGATGTCTACAAGGTCAAAAAAGCAAGACACAATTGAGCAGATCAGCAGATTTATATAACTTGAAAAGTACAAACACCAACAAGGTTGCAAAATTTGGAGGGTTGGTTTCGTTTTAGATATCGACATTGATTTAGAAAGATTCAAGAAAATATTAAATTAGGGGAATGATATATATATATATATATATATATATATATATATATAGATAGATAGATAGAACTACTTTGGTTTGAAGATAAACCATTCTCGTTTCTTAAATGTGTGTGTGTGTGCCTGTTTTGTGGATCTCATACCTAGACTGAATTCTACTCGACTTCTCTCAAAATCAATTTTACTCACTGCAAAATTGATTTAAAAAAAACAAAGATTATTCAAATGATCTTGAATACTGCACAAAGCAATTCTCCCTTCCTGAAAAGTTGATTTTTTTCTTGAACAAACAGCTATTAGTCAAGCATCAGCGCATGACAGCCATATAAATTTAACTCCAATAGTTAAACAATTTCAGAGATGGCAGCTAAAATTCACAGGTAACTTTAAAGGCTTTCAAGTTCTCTGTTGATTGTACTTGTACAACATTTTGGTAAAAGCAATACCAGCAATTACAAAGATGAAACAAATGGTGAGAGACAAAATGCTACACATATCAACAAGCTTGGCCTATAGTACACAACAGAAGTTAGTTCCCTCACATCATAAAGCATCCATTTGTTGAGCAGTTTAACTCTATGCATAAAGAGTAGGCTTTTTAATTATGCAAATTATCTATTGTTAATTTACATTCAAATATTTTCAAGAGCTGCACAATGGAAGAATAAAGGCATACCTCAAATTGTACAACAGGGCATGATGCTAGTATCACTGGAAATGCGGGTGTCACCTAAAAAAATATTCATAGATTAGTTTGCCAATTTCATAATAATTTAAAAATAAAAGGATTAAACTCAACAGTCAACATTAATATCAAATGGCACACAAACATAGACCAGCTAAATATATATGGATGAGTTGATTACCCTAGAAAATGTCATATTTTTAACATAATGCAAATATGTGAAAAGTGAAGTTCATAGACAAAGTGTAAAAGACAAACAACCATAAGGAAATTTGTGCAAAACTGTAGGCTTATAAGAAAAGAAATCAGAAGAATAAAATGACATACACACTCCAAAATGCATTTTATTATTAACGGAAAAGAAAATTATCATGCTAATTGAAACATAATTTAATTCTTATACATAAAGTAAACTCCTACCACAAAAATTCTTTTAAGCTGTGAGATCCCACTTGCAAACTTAACCTTTGGTGTATCCTTGTTATTCCTTGAAAGCTTGCAGTGAGGACAGATCATGTAGATAGGCAAGTTTTGATTCAACATGGAGCATGCAAGATCACCACCATCCATGCCAATAGTTTGAGTATCTCCTCCAAAATCCTTCGTAAGATTCAGGGGTTTTGCGAATGTATTTGTTGAAGTCAAATTATATTGCTTTAGCGAAATGTCAGTATGTATTAATCCATCTGAATTTGAATCACCATTAGGAATCATTTCATTAGATTTGTTCACATCTCTCTCCTTATTTGAGGCTGCAGAAAGAATTTCATTTGAGCTTCGATGGACTTTGTTCCAGGAAGCATTCTTGCTTACTTTAGTATGACCTGCCTGATTTATTCCAGAAGGCTCCATAGAAGATACATGAGATTCTTCCGATGATGAGTATGAAGATCCAAGTTTGGAAAGATGTTCTGCATTCAACAGAAAACGGTGGCCACGGGGGCATTCATGCTCAAATCCAACATATACTATTACATGCTTCAAAGAATGTGATTTGTTCCTTTCAACATCATTCAAGTATACAGGTAATACATTGTTACCAATCCGCAAAAAAGGATCACTGTCCCTGCTGATATTGTTGCCATTAGCATCAACATGTCCCTGAGTAGATGAAATATTTTGAGATTTTTGAGATAGTTGATGATCAATGGCTGCATTAACCTGTTCAACAGTCTGGTTACTAGACCTGCTTTGTTTGATACCCTTTTCTGAACCTGGTGTAGGCAACTTCCTTTGTTGAAGAGGAGGGAATCCTGAATCACTGGCCGTAGATCCAGCAACAACCTCAGAAAAAGGTTTTTTCATTTTGAAAATAGGGAAACCTCTACCAAAACTTATCTTTTTATCATCAACCTTCATGACATCTAAAGATGTTCCAATGTCTTCCACTCCGTTCAGCACAGCAGGGTGTGCTTGTATAACCCGAGTTTTCTTTGCATCTGCAATGGATTCAACCTTGGGTGCCCTAATTACAGAGCCTTGCTTCACTATACTCTCTGAAGAACCATTTGGTATTTTCTTTTTCTCTAGGTAAATTGTCCATTTGAAAAGAAATTTTTCAGTGGCAGAAAATCCACTTTGAAGTAAGCCTCTAGAAGATTCATAGTAGCTAGCACCCCCAATACGAAGCAAACTCCAAGCAGAAGGTTTAACAGGCCCTGCAACTTCTGTTTCTGGTAATTTGACTGCAGGAAGTAACTTATCACAGTCAGAGAAGCAACTGTCATCAGCTGATTCAAAATCAAAAGGATCAGGACGTAACTGTCGGGAACGCCCACAAGCACAAGCATGAAGGAAAAAATAGCCACTTGAATGTGGCCTGGGCGAGGCTCCTAAATCTGAATTACTGGTTTCAGCATCATACCTTTGGTGCATGCATGGGTTTCCTGTCAAACTAACAGCATCACATAGTTGCCTTCCTGATTTCCATATGGAAGTGCATTCATCTTCCAATTTTTTTGCAAATAGTTCCACTGAAGGTCCTTTCACCATTGAGCGAAATGCATTTAATGCTTTATCTAAATGGACCACATGTTGTGAAGTAGGATAACAAGCAGGCAAGTCTTTCAAATAAATTTCCTTTGCGGCTGGAATGGCTCTTTGGCACCACATAGTCGAGAATTTAGTGTTCAACCCTCTACCACTTTGTAACCAAGCTACTGCAACATCTAAAGGATTTGTACTCTTCAAAGATCCTTCCGCTGAGGATGAAACAGTATTCCGAGAATGAGGTTTTCTTTTGACAATATCAAATTCATCCAGGGAACCACCTTTTGCACAGAGAACTCCACTCAAGATATGACGACTAGAAGATAACCAAACTTCAAAATTTGGAAGATCAGGAGTACTAAACGTTTTTCCAGATGCAGCTGAAGCAGCAGCTGCAGCTGCTGCAACAGCAACCATGCCAACACCAGCAGCTGAGCCACTGTTGGAATTAATTAGTCCCCCTCTACCTCTCAAAATATCAGATTGCCTGTAAATGAACTCCTTAACTGATATTAAATCTTCTTTGGTTGCACTTTGACTATGGCTTTCAAGCAAAAGGGAATCTGAAGTTGCTTTCCCATTTAACACATCGTCAACAAGGCCACTGGCAAACTCAAGAGACTCGCCTCTTTGATTTGAAAACCGGTCTAATAAGACAACTGTTCTAGATGCATCAAGTGAAAACAAAGGAGCAGAAGTTGAGGAACCCGCAGTTCTTATGCCAGGATGAGTTACTTCAGGACCTGATAACGTCCGGCATTTCTTCACCAGAAAGCGAATTTGTGCTTCAAGAGATGACTGTAGTTTCTTCCTAAATCCACCTTCAGATCGACTTGCAGGGCGTGCCAGCACTACTACCGAACCAGAACCTTTAGCAGACAAGTTTCCCTTGGCTGCTCCACTCAAACTAGACGACTGACTAAGTGAAGTACTATCTGAAGTATCCTCCCCATTTGCACTGGAATTACATAAACTGGAGAAGTCATCGATGAATACAAACAGGGTGACAGGTATGCACTGTCCTGGAAACAAAGAAGCATAAGAACCTAAACCTGACATGAGAGATATGGCCGACACATTGCGACTCAAGTTACCACCACCTCTACCTGGAGAAGAATTGTTTGCTGCTGAAGCAGGTCTAGAGGACGGTGAAGGGTGCGATCTAGCCGGCAAAGGCGGCATAGTTTGGGATCTAACAAAGGGAGCCATTGCATGCTTAGCTGATTGCAGCACACGAAAATTCCTTAAAATCCTAGAACCAAAGTGTGACCCCTCCTGAATATATATAATAACATGACAAACCTGCATTTCTAAGACGTCAATCACACCATCAACCACGCACAATTTAAAATAAAAATAATACAGACCACGCACCCTGTAATTTCACAAAAAGCTAACAACAACAGTAAAATTCAACATACTAATTCACCGAAGGTTAGTGTACTTATCTCTTTCACAGTGTAAATCGAACTCTAATCCCACATACTTTCATTACATGAATATCAAAAACATTACCAGACCTTCTCTAACTATAATTTATCCTATACGATTAGGTTATTGATATTGTAAAAGTGTACATAATAAAATGTAAGGTATTTATAATAGTGAAGAAAATGACATACAGAGAACATGAAAAGCATTCCCTGGAGGTCGCCGAACTCGTGCTCCTCGACGGCGGAATCAAATCCCGGAGGCGCAACGTCCGCAGCCGGGTGAATAGCGGGACAGCGAGTGGAAGAGAACTGAAGGAACAAAATCCCTCTCTCGTGGTCGTGGAAGTAGCTGATTCTCCTCCGCTCGAACCACTCCCTCGCCTCCTCATCGTCGACGAGGAGCGAGGCGTCGAGATTACCGGAGGCAAAGACGTTGGAGTCGATGACACGGTCGAGGAGCTGCGCGGAATCGTCATGCCGTCGCGCGACGAAGCCGACAACCACCACGCCATCGGAGGCGCGTGTCAGCGGCGCCTGCGACGGCGCCGGCGAAGGATGATCGGAGGACGAGGGCGAGGGAGAAGACGGAGGGCGAATGAGGACTCGAACGGGTGACGGCGAGGGAGAAGGGTTTCGTTGCTCCATCTTTCAAATGTCAATGCCTTCTCTTCTTTACTCTGCAAGATTTCGATTTCCAGCTTCATCCCATTCTTCTTCCCTCTTTTTTTTTTTTTGCTTTTTCTTTTTTTGTTTTATTTTTTTTTTTTTTTTGCTTTTTCTTTTTTTGTTTAAATTGTGTTTTTGTTTTCAGGAGTTGGTTTCGCAAGATGCACTTGCATATATATAGAGAGAGAGTAGATAGATGCAGTGCGGTGTTTGAAACGTGGACTTTGGAGTTCTTCGGTTGGAGTTTGGTCTTATGGCTTCAACTCGACTCAAAATTCCAAGTCATTGTGAGAAAACTGAAAAAAGTATTTACAATATCTGATGCTTATCTATCAAATAAGACTTTGTTAACAGTGCAGTTATTATTTTTCTACTCTCTAATCTCTAATAATTTTGCTACTTTAATTATGGAACTACATCATTTTTCTATAAAAATTCATTTTTATTTATTCAGCATTAATCAACAATATTTATTTATTTGAATTTAACTAATAACAATATATCACCACCAATATCTTATTATAACAAAATTTTGTAGAAGTTAAATTTCTAATAAAATTCAATGAAATAAACAATCAAAATTTCTCTCTTTTCTCTCTCTCTATATTTTTTGGTAAGTGATATTTGTAAAATACAATTTTTTTAATCTGTAGTTGGGCGTTACAAACCTGAGATTTAAATCATTTATATTGTGAAAAAAGTATTCCCATTTATATTGTGAAAAAATTATTCTGTATATCATACAAAAATACTTTTGCATCCCATTTAAATTTGTATTTGAAAACAAAAAATTTCTGGACCAATAATGTTGTGATTTTAATTAAAAAAATCACATAAAGTGTGATTAAGGGTGAGGAGCTAGCCTTAAACTCTATTTAAATAATTTGATGATAAACAAGAAGAATTTTTCAACTCGCTTGTGTTGATATAAAGATCAACATTGATAATACTTTTTAATTATTTTAATTCAACTTCGTCTATATCAGTTTCAAATTTACTATCATCTCGCTCATACATATTCACATCAAGATCAATATTGATTACACTTTCTAATTATTTGAATTCAACTTCATCCAGACCGATCTCAAATTTACTAATTGAATTCAATAAGATGATTTTATTCATGGTTTGCTCGATTTCTTATTGTTAAAAATATTTACCTAATATCTTTTTTATTTAAATTAGTTTTTATGAAATATTTTGTTTTTATCTTTCGACCTTAAAAATTAGTTATTATTTTATAATTAGGAAATGAATATAGAGATATTATAAATATTTTATATTCTCCTACCTATATGTTATATATTATATTATATTATATTATATTATATTATATTATATTATGTTATATTATGTTATGTTATGTTATGTTATGTTATGTTATGTTATGTTATGTTATGTTATATTATATTATATTATATTATATTATATTATATTATATTATATTATATTATATTATATATATATATATATATAGTATAATATAGTATATGAATAAAATGAAAAACAAATTCATCCTTATAATATATCTCATATTTTCATAATTTATATTGTTTCGGATATAGGGACTGAGTGTGTGTCTAAAACACTCATTTCACTCTTCCTTTTTGTTTGTTGTCGTTCGGTTCTCCTTCTCTTATCTTGCTCGGTGTTCTTTTTTTATCTCGTTCGGTTGTCCAGACAATCGAGTACATGTCAATTAGGCTGCGATGCTTAAGTCAATTCAAGTTTGTTGGGATTAACAATTAATGCTATAATAAATTCAAAGTAAAAAGTCCTTACCAACTTACTTTAAGGTCTTATTTATAATTTTTTGGCTTAAATACATTTTTCGTCCCCATTTTCGTAGTGTTTATTGCGGATGGTCCTCATTTTGACAGAATGTTTAAAATGGTCCTCATTTTGACCGAATGTTTAAAATAGTCCTCATTTTCGCAATTCGTGTTTTATTTGGTACTTTTTGGTGACATTGTTTAAGCCAAATTTTTTATATTGGCCCGTGATTAAGGTTTCCTTAATTGAGGCCAATTGCTTTTTAAACTTGATTACTGACCTGTTTTATTTTAACTACAAATCTTATCTTTCCGCCCCCGACTGACGTTGTCGAGCATGCGTGCTTCGACCGGTCGTGTCTTTGCACCCAAATAGTCGAATAAGAATGGCAAATCATGGGCAGTATTGTTGATGCTCACATAAAGAAGGATCTCAATGTGATTTTCAATTAGTTGTTGACAAATCAAATGTGGTGTTAGGCCGACCGACCGTTGCAGGCGGCCTCCGATCGCTTATCCTTGGGGTCGTTCGGTTTTTGAGCTCTTAATATCACTCCAGATAAATTGTCACGTCAACTGGTCACAAGCTCCCTGTTGTTTGATCATTCGCATGTAGTGCGCGGCCTTGGGCCGCTTATCCTTGGGCCCTACGATACACCTATAAATTTTCAATCTTGTAATATTTCATCATATTGTAATTATATTACTCTTAAAATCTCGTAAGTTCGCATCCCAATTAAATCCACTTCCAACTTCCCATATTAATATGTAGACTTAAGCCAATGTTTACCGTAGGTTTCCTTTAGGATTAATTAGTGTTATAACCCTCTAATTTGATTATTGGGTGGACTTAAGCAAATGTCTACTGTGATTTTTTTTCCGGCTTAATTAGTTATTTAGTCCTTTAATTTGATTTTTGGATTTAATTTAATCTTTTAATTTTTTAAAAAGGTTCAATTTGGTTCCATTATTATTGTTTATTCAATTTAGTCTTTCTTTGTTTTAAACAATCCAATTTTGTCCTATTCGATTTGACTACAAATTAGTAATTTAGCTTAATTACAATATATATATATATTCTTTTATAATTTATACACTATATTACTCCACTTAAGTACTGAATTTATTTTATTTTTTACACCCCATCTAAATACTTAAATTTTTCACAGTAGAGCGATTTAATGTATAAATTCTAAAAAATTATTTTAATATATATATATATATATATATATATATATATATATATATATATATATAAGTTGTAATTAAACTTAATTACTAATTTTGTCTCAAATTGGATAGGACAAAATTTGATCGTTTTAGAAATATGAGGAGTAAATTGAATAAAAAATAATAAAGAGACCAAATTAAACTTTTAAAAATAATTGATGACTAAATTGAACCGACAAATAATAAAAAGACCAAAATAAAACCAAAGTAACAAATTAGAAGATTAAATCAATAATTAAACTTATTTTAATTCATATTTAGAAAATATGTTTTTATTTTTTTTTCTTTTTATTATTTGATTGAGTTTATATAAGAGAAGCACGATTTTTTTATTTTATAATTTTTTATTATATTTTTAATCCAAGCATAATAATAATAAATTGTAGAAGCTATCTGCCTGAGAAGCATTTTTTTTTTTTGCATTTTTTAAAATTGTTTATGCTGTTTTATTATGGTTCTAAAATGGATGATTGTTTTTAGCAATCTTTGTAATATTTTTTTGTTTTATTATGTAGTTGCTGATTATTTAAGATTTTATGAAGTTATATTTTTGTTTGTAATTTATTTTGTTCTACTATATTTTTTTTGTATGGTTAGCAAAATGAAGAATGTAATTTATTATACGGCTTATGTTATAAAAACAAATTGCATAAATAAGTCTTAAATGAAGTAAAACAACATTCAAAGGAATATTAATTTCTAATGTTAAGAAATGATAAATAAAGTTATGTATCAAAGTTTATATTATAAAATGTTTCTTTTCTTTGTTTTCTAGGATTATTTTGAGAGAGATTCGGTGTATTTGAAAAAAATGAAATAACTTCCCATAATTATATGGTTGTACATTATCATTATTTTCGTCTTCGATTCTTTTATCTTTCTCATCAAATCAAACCTTTGTGTATGTATTTGTGAGTCAATAGCAATACAAGATGATATGGAATTGTATGCGGAGGATGGATATAATATTTTATTATACTAATAAATAGAATTGTTTTACAATTTTGAAAATATTTTTTCTTTGATTTATATTTTGATCCAAAGAAAATGAAAAAGAGGGAGAAGAGATAACATAACATAGATATGAGTGAGTGGGTGTGAGGGATTTGCGTTGCAGAGAGTTGAGAGTGAAGTGAAGCCATTCCATCCTGTGTCTTCCTTGCATAATCACTGTCAACCATGGAAGCAGCATTGGCAGCCATGGCTGCCCACACTATTCTCTCATTCCAAGCTCCTCTCTCTTCTTCCTTCCCACTCCCACCTCCTCCTCAATACATAGCCCTTCCTCTCACTTCCAAGAAAGCCGTTGCACTCCTCAAGGGAAGTTCCTCCGTCCAAGGCATTGTCACACTGATCCAGCAAGACAACGGTATGCCACTGCCAACACTTCCTTTCTTCCCTTCTCACCGTTTTAACCACCTCTTTATGCTGTGTTTGTAGGTCCAACAACTGTTACTGTTCGTGTTTCTGGTCTTGTTCCCGGCCCTCATGGTTTTCACCTCGTGAGTTTCAGTTCACGCCTCTCTTGCTGTGTTTTTGCTATCCCTTTTTCGAAATCACTTTCCAACTTGTGTTGTTTTTTTTCTCTTGCAGCATGAGTATGGTGATTTAACAAATGGGTGCCTATCAACTGGTATTTTAAAGGTCTTGGTTTCGATTTTGGGTTACTAGACCATGGTTTGGTTCCGCTAATGAAGTCAGGAGTATTTGCTTTTTGAATTGAATGGCATATGTAGGGCCACATTTCAATCCGAAGAAACTCACACATGGTTCTCCGGAGGATAAAATTCGCCATGCGGGTGACCTGGGAAACATAGTTGCTAATGCCGATGGTAATGCCTCTTTCTCTTCTGATTTCTCTTTCTTTGGAATGGTTTTTAAACCTTCCATGCCCTAATTTTCCCACTACTGAAATACAGGAGTCGCAGAAGCAACAATTGTGGATAATCAGGTACTCCTTGTGTTTTGATATGATTGATTGTCTTTTAGAATGTTTACACTTGCAATTAAACCCTTGCTCCTTGTGTCTGCGGGTTTGACTCTCAGTTGTTTGTTATTTTTTAAGACCTATTAAAAAATACTTAATGTTAAGACTAATGGATTCTTCTTTTTGTATTTAGCTGATTACATTGGCATCCTTCTAATTTGTTTTAAAATCACAAACTTTACAGTTACTTTTCTTAATTTTCTTAGAATATGTCAGACTGATACTCCCTCCCTGTTACACAAGAAACACATTACATCTTGTACTACTCCTATGAGTGTTGCTGTAAATCGGAAAAGACATAGGTGTCATATGAATTTCAACAAATTACATGAGGTCAATGTAATTTGGTTTATTGCATTTGTGAGCTGAATGAGATGTTTTTGTCTAAAATGTGCAGATACCACTATTTGGACCCAATTCAGTGGTTGGAAGAGCCTTAGTGGTTCATGAGCTTGAGGATGACCTTGGAAAGGGTTAGCACTTAGCAACTTTGCTATAGTCTACAGAGGAAATCATTGACAAGTTTCAGCGCTTTATCTTAGCCAATTAAGCAGCAGAAGAATGTGCAAAGGATACTGGCTTACCATGGGACCAATGTCATGACATGAGCAAAATATTGATTTTTCCTATTCTAGCTATATTTTTTTGTATCTAACAGTGCAATTTCGGGCTTCTACAACCTTCATTTGTGTTCAATCATTATTAGAGTATTTTTACTCTAGTCTCATTTATTTATACTTTTGTAGGTGGGCGGGAACTTAGTTTGAGCACAGGAAATGCTGGCGCAAGATTGGCCTGTGGTATGACTATATGTTATTTGATTCACCTTTTGTTTTCATGTTCGACTATAACTAATCTTCTATGACTTTGTATCTTGTGATTAATTCTGTTTCTTTGATAGAATGTCCATCACAATAATATGCCCAATGACCTTATCATAAAACCTTTTCAAAAAATATATAGATGGTGCTTGTGTGATTCAAAACGTGTAACTTTGGAAAGCAAGTTGTGAGTATGATTCTGCTTGATAAACTAGGTCTTGATACAAATGATGATGATAGCTAAGTTGATCAGAACATGCTTCATTGACAGGATATTCACATTGCAAGTGTTAGTGCGTTCTCGTATTGGATATAGGGGATGTTGGTCGGAAGTCTTGATAGAAAATTATCTTATATGGGATTTTTAATAAAAGCAAGATGTATACACCTCAGATTCCCTTTTCTTTTTGCATGTTAAAAAAATTGACTTATAAATTAAATTATGAAATCTCAATTAAATTTGCAATTGGTCTTCAACCTAATATTTGGCTTGGAAAAGCTTTGCCAGCGATTACCGTTGCTTATCTTCTCCATGGCTTGGACAATCTCATTACGTGGTTTAATTATCAAACTGCTGTTTATTTTATATGACTGCAATTGTCACAATGTTCTAAATTTCTGCATCATATCAACGCTACTTCCCTTTAATATGATGAGTTTTGCACTTTCTTGTTTGCAGGTGTGGTTGGTTTGACTCCAGTGTAAACACAACTAGTGTTTTTGTAGCAGATGTGCTTTATCTGTTGCTTGATTTCATGAATTTACCCATGTAAGCTCTGAAGCATAACATCCTTCTAAAGATGAATGCAAAATGGAATCCTGAAGACATGGGGTACCAGATATTTGTCTAATAAAAATATACTTCTAATGAATTTCTTGTGAATAATTCACTGCTGAATGCTTTTACTGCAGTGTTCCAAGTATACACTGATGTTTATTCATAATGACTCTATATTGTATGTATATAGAATATGACTTTTGTAGAGTTTGGCCTGTGGAACAGCCTATATATATAATGGTGTAACGATGATGAGTTTAAACCATGAGAGGATTTGCTCAAAGCCCCAATATATTGGGGCGTGTCTATGACAGTGTCATATATAGAGCATCTCTGTTGATATGGTTTGTGGATTCTTAAACATAAGAAATAATTCTTATGCGGGTACTTTGTTAGAGTAATTGATGTGAATGTGATAGTTTTTATGTAAGAACAACTGCTTACATAAGTAAACCAATTCTAATAGTTGATGGAAATTGAGAGACAATTGTAAGGCCTATTGTAAGTTCTTCAAGAATTGTTGGAATTCCTAAATTGTATGGGACAATATGAAGCGACTTCTTTATATTTGTAAAAGCTATTTTCTATTAACTCCTTCAAAATTTTATTTTTAATTTATACATAAATTAATTTTAGTTTATGAAGAAGTATTTTGTTATATTCTTATTTCTTTTTCTGGAAGTGCATAAATAGACTATTCTTTAAAACAGGCCTATAAGGTGTACCAAAAATGAGTTAATAAATTTCTACATAGATGCACCATGAGATGTTCTTATTTGCCTTTCAGGAGTTACTTGTGCTTAAATGTTTTTGTTCAGTTTGTAGTTTAAGACTTTTTGGCTCAAATAGATGGGAGTTTTGGGCTTTGAGTTTGATTCAAGCCTTCAAATGGGTGGGTGGAATCATGTTTCCTTTTAATGGAGTATTCGTCTGTTTGTTTTTTCCTTATATATTTTCAGGTCAAGGGGAAGAGTATGGGATTATAATGTAACTATTGATTTCATCTCAGCTTTTGTCATGTGGGTTGACTTGCAAGATGCAAACAGGCCTTTGCCAAAAACATGGAGTTAAGTCCATAGAAAAATAATCTTATGGGCACACTCTGGCTCTAACCCAATATAAACTTGTGTATACTTCTCTGACCATGATGTTACCATGTCTCCATTTATGTTTATTCCTGTTGGGCTTTACAGCATGAGGGTTGATTGATGTAAACCCATCTGTGTTTAGTTTGACTTTAATCCATACTTGGAGATTATGAGCTCGATCGTGTCATCCACTATGACCTTGCATGCAATTTGGTTAACTGAATCAGTTGTACATGAACAAAGCAATGGCAGCCTCTGTGAAATATATTCTACACAACATCTCTAAACAAAGTGAAGGGTCAAAGAAAAGGAGAAAAAAAACAGCCAAATGTGTTCACAAGGCAAGTACCACTTTTAGTCCCCACCCAACTTCATCTATACATAATTAAATTTACATGTGGAATATATAATATA
>Ga0209589_1003107_pt1 | contig 29090 bp, 11 predicted proteins | sample CowpeawhiteBW_FD_187525 | JGI IMG/M metagenome (GOLD analysis project Ga0209589, IMG submission 187525) | Root nodule microbial communities of legume samples collected from California USA - Cow pea white BW (SPAdes) (version 2) | ecosystem: Host-associated > Plants > Roots > Nodule | place: USA...
TCGATGGTGTTTTTTTTTTTTTCTTTCCATTTATTAGCGTATACATAGGTGTTATTGTGTCTGTCGCATTCTTTAAATATAAATGATAATATCTTAGTAGGTAATAATAGTGTAATGTTATTAAGTTAATATATAAAATAAATTTATATTTATTAAAAATAAAGTGAAATGTTAAAAATAAAGTGAAATGAATAGAAAAATTAATTCTTGATGAATAAAAAAATAAAAAAAGATAAATTGATTTATAGAAAATAGGTAAAAATAACCATTAATTTTAAAAAATTAATAAATAATTATATTGTAAAGGGTAAAATTGGTATTATGAAATGTGGACACAAAAGAGAGAATCATCTTTATATATTACTAGCCTACACATAGACGCTGGTAATATATAAATAATAGTATGTTAGAGTGAAATGTTATTAAGTTAATATATAAAGTAAATTTATATTTATTAAAAATAAAGTGAAATGAATAGAGAAATTAATTGTTGATGAATAAGAAAAAAAAAGATAAATAGTTTTATAGACAACAAGTAAAAATAACTATTAATTTTTAAAATTTAATAAATAATTATATAATAAAGAGTATAATTGATATTATGAAATGTGGACACAAAAACAAAATCTCTTTATATATTGTTATAGATTATAGATATATAATTTATATGTTACTCTTACTCTTAGAAAATTTATCATGTCCTCTTGTAATGGAAGTCTTCATAATCTTGATATTGACTTTTGAATTCTGTAATTAGAAAGTAATTTTGAGATTATGTAGTTGGATAGTGATTTTTATTTTATTTTACAATACTAATATTTTTTGTCAAAAACAAAAAATTATATTGGATAATCATGAAAATATTTCTAAACTACATCAGAAAACCTTCTTTATGAAAAAAAAAATTCTGAATTATATACAGAAAGTGAATTTTTTACGATAGTTACAGAACTATCATAAAAAAAAATGTAAACTTTCTACATCTGTATCTATAATAGTTTAGAAATCAACATAAAAAATCTATTTTAAGTGTCATAAAAAGGGACTGTTATATTAAATTAAAATGTACAACTATCATGTATATTTATTTCTCGATTTAACCATAAATTAAAACTTACATATTCAAACCATGCTTATCAACTTTACCTACAATGTTTTAGTTCAATTAGTTTAAATTCTTTAACTTGTGCAAACCATAACATTCAGTACTAATTACTAAACATATTTATTTACACAAACAACCTCCAATCAAAGCTAAAAATTCATTCGAGTTTAATAATATAGAGAATTTTGATATGAGAATTATCTTTTAAATATCAATACTAAAACTTGCCAAAAATCAACCAAAATTTTTAATATCTAATCTCACAATCCTTCCTCGGTTAATATCAAATTAAAAAATCACCATATTCCTCCTTAAAGTTTTATTTTATAAAAACAATAAATTAACTTTCCTTTTACTCAACAAGAGTATTTATTCCAAGAGTTTACTGTATATAATTTTTTTATCAACAAAGAATAAATTTAATTAAAAAGAGCACTTGAGGCATATTTTAATCTTTATACAAAAAACATTGTTATATACATTAATGTTCTAGTGTAGCATTTTAGCTCCACCAAAATAAAAGATTCCACTTAAAACAAAACTATAAGAATCACCATTGTAATTCACCAACAAAGAGTAAAAGCGATATGTATGTCTCCCTAAGTATATGTCTGGCATATTCCTGCGTGATCAGCACAAGTCCAAAATCTTTTGCTTCATACCATTAGCAGCATTCCAATTTTAAAGACTCCATCGTTTCGAGTAGCTCCTTAATTTAGCTGTAACAGTCCCTCATTTACACTGCTTTACATTCTTCCGATGCAATAAACATATCAGTCACATCTTCATCTCATCCCATGTGTATTCCGAATAACAGTTTGGTATATAGTTTATTGTATGTGGTACTAAAAGAGTTGATGGATGATTTAAAGGGAAAAGGCAATAAAGAAAATGGAATGGTGAAAATGATAGACATCCCACGTGTAGAAAGCATAAAGAGTGAATGCAGAATGGATGGATAATAATGCAGTAAAATAAAAAGGAAGATTTAGAATATAGAATGGATAATGTTAGAAGGATATTTTGGCAGTGTTGTGGTTTGTTGAAGAATAAATGGGGATGAAGACAAAAGCAGTGGTGTCCCCTCTCATTTATTTTTAGCAATTGTGATGAACTACAATAACTACAATATCAAAACCATCGTACATCAATTATTCTGCATTTATGGGATCCTCCCAACACTCTGGGATTATCTTTCTGCCTCCATATGCCATGTACCATAATTTAATACACTTCAAATTCAACTAAGATTCAATTTTCTGATCATAGTATTCAAATATATTGTAATGAAATTTCATGACTTATCATAAGTCTGAAGATTTAGACAAGGAAAATATGGGTGAAAAATTATAGAAGAAATGATTTCTTGTATTGAAAATATTCTTAAAGAGGAGTTTTAGATAAGTGTGTCTCATTGATACCATAAAATAGGTATAAGAACTTAAGATATTTGTGGTTGGGAATTTTTATGTTCGAGGAAAAATACATCAATGTGTGAAATTCACCCTTAAGTGTTGGAAATCCCAACACTACAAGAAAATTATTAAATAGTAATCAATTTTAGTGACAAAAAATAATTTAGAGACTAATTTTCTAATTAAAGACTAATTTAAAGACTAAATCATTTGGAAGTCAAAACCTAGGTAATTGGTGTTAGTGACCGATTTAGAAATCAATTCATAATATGAACTAATTTTGTTACTAATTTAGAAACCAATTATAATTTTTTGAAATTATTTTAATTATCAATAATTTTTAGTTTATAAATTGGTCACTGATGACTAATTATTTTTTATCACTAAAATTGGTTATTATTCAAGAATTTTCTTATAATGAAATATAAGTCTAAGTCTTACAATATATAAAAATGAAAAAGTTTGACCCATAAACTTATTAATCATGTTAATTCCTTGTATGAATTGAAGTAGCTCTTCTAAATTCTTTTTTCAAAAACTTATTGATTAATACTTAATTTTGTGAATGTACACTCAAAAATCAACTAAAATATAATCATTTTACATTATATGAAAAAAAGGAGAAACCATCACCTACTTATATATCTTATATATTCAATTAATACAACATACATGTAATTTATTAAAAATTTTGTATAGGTTGATTTAATGTGTATAAATAAAAAAGTTAATATAAATATTTTTTGTGGATACAAACCATATCTTAGAACTTATTGTTTTATCAATTATTGGATCACTATTGAATCAATTATTCATATTTATTCCCTCATTCAAGATATATATGACTCAATGTATATTAAAAATTTCACATCAATTAAAAATAAAAATAATTTACAATATATAAATAAATACAAATATTATCTTATAAATTAATTTTATAAGATTGATTTAAGAGTAATGTACACTTCTAAGTTTACTTTTATATCCTTATGCACAATATCCATTGTATTTCAATAGTTGTGCAGGATGTCAGATGGGTATTGCATATTTTCTTTAACTTATTTTCTTCGGAAGTATTTTTTTTCTACCAAGCGGAGGAAAATTACTTTAAATGCGATTTTTGTAGTCCTTATGTAAATGAAAAATAACCATCATAAATAATAGCTCGTGATTAAATAATAATGAAACTTTTTAAACTATTAGCATATTTTAATTACATTCTTTTCTAACCCATGAAACAAAATATATTTTACAATGCTTAGAATCTTAAAATACAGTTTTAAATAATTCTACATGTACGAACTGGCCGAAGAGTGTCGACCATATCATGAGTTTGATTTCTGTGGATAGATTTTTATCAACAAGGCATCTAAAAAGTAGTAATATTTGACCTAAACATAAGAAAGTTTTATGAAAGGCACGTGCTTTGAATTTAATTTAATCTAAAAAATATTTATTTGATCGATTTTAAAGGAAGAGATTGAAAAAAGAAAGTGTTTGTGCCAATTATTTTTGTTGCACATGTATGCATTAGATTTGGTTAGTTGAACTATATATATATAGATTTTAGACCCACACCACAAAGATAATAGATTTTTAAGATGAGGCTCTTTTATTGCCACGCGTCCAACCTTTTCACTTCAATCTTCCACCGTATCCAACACCACGCGCGCGCGTCACTGCACCTTCTTTGTCTTCTTCTCTTGCCCTAATTGCACACGTAAAAATAATGGAGAACAATAGATTTTGTTTTTGCACCTTCTTTTCCCCAACACCATCATCATCGACCACTGGTTTCTTACTATACACAACGTGTTTTTGCATGTGCCACTGCTTCCACAACAATCGTGTTTCGCAAACTCTCTCCATTTTGCAACCCAACAACGTTGCTGCTGTCTCTTCATTGATCCCTTGTTTTCACCATGTTACAAGGAGCAATGTTTTTCTTTTTATTCTATTATTTTGAATTTACAAAATTCAACTTGCCAAACAAAATACAAACTCCAACACCATGATGATGATGCTTCGAGTGTGCCAACCACTCAGGATGGTAAATGAAAGGGAAAAAGAATAGAAATTTCTTGACATTTTTTTTATATTGTTGCTAAAAATAAGTGTGAAGGACGATTTTCTTTTTCTTGTTCTTTAATTTTGTAAACAAAAAGTAATAATCATTGACACAATAATAACCTAAATAAAAAAAAAAGTCATATGTACTAACAAACTATTGTGGTATATAAAGTGAATGATCATAACGTAAAATCCAATTATAATCGTAGATAATTAAAATTTAATTAATTAATGAACAAATTATTAATCAATTATAATTTTTTATTATAATAATGATTATTTTAACAATTAATAATTTTTAATTTTGTAAATTTAAATTTAAATTGGTTATTACTGTAAATAGCTATTTTTTTTTTCTAAAATTAGTTTCTAAATGAAGATTTTCTTGTAATGTTTGTAATGTGTGGGCTCATCATTATTTTGCTATTACATCATTGATGAGCTGACGTAGCATTTTTTCCATCACCACTGTCACAAGAGCTCTGACTTCACTCCTCCTCCTTCTCTTCTTCTTCACACTCATCTCCACTTGATTTATAAAAAAAAATCATTCGACTTGACGAAAATTTTTTCCACTCATTTTACTACAAAATTTACTCATGAAAAAATTTGTTGAAAAAAATAATTATAAATTACAAATAAATTTTACCGATGAATTCTAAGACATTATTATTGAAGAATTTTATTGATTAATTTTACACAAATTGATAAAACTCAGTTAACAATTTATCGTTATTTTATTAACAAAGTTTATCGATAGACAAATATGTCAGTAATAAAAATTTTAAAATAAATGAAACTTATAGATGAATATATACGTCATATGTAAATTTACTAAGAAATATTACTAATTGATTCATTACTTATAGATATTTTTATCAATAATTTAAAATTCTAAAATTTATTGATAAATTTAACCTAATTGTCAAATTTATTTTCATCAATAAAAATTCATCGCTAATTAAAAAAAATCTTAAATGATATATATATATATATATATATATATATATATATATATATATATATATATATAAAGAAAATAAAAAAAATCATTAAAATAGTTAAATATAATAAATGTTTACTCGACTATCTATTACAGTCGACAATCTCTAGGAAAGAGTACTGTCACCTTCTATCATACCCTTCCATCACATCCATCCATTACACCTTATTATCAAATACTCTAACATTTTAACTTAGTTCTTTAATAGATTGTCCGCTACACATAATTTAGAGTTAATTTTTTTCAATTTTTTTTTTAATTTATTATGTGTTGTTCTTCTTCAAGAAAAAATCTTACACTTTTTTTTTAAACCGTCTGTTGTAAACCATATTTAAAATGTAATTTATGCGTGATTTGGCTTTTTAGAAACTTACTTAAAAGCCCTTATGCACACCGAAGGCACCTAGACGCAGTACCATGAGTTTCCTTTTTTCTTTCGATCACATATATCTTGATAAAGGCCCTTAGCTTTTTATGTTTTCACTCTTTAGTTTAAGACGTCATAGTCGTTCTTTCACATTTAAGTATTCTGATATATATAATTGGAGATGATCTCGATTATTATATAATACAACAACTCTAAATAAATAATAAATAATAATAATAATAAAGAAATAAGTATATTGGAATAAATTAATGAATTAAAAATAAATAAACTTAACTTTATTTTTTCATTTATTTTCAACTAAATAACTTGTTTTGTCTATTTATATTCTTCTTTTCGTTTTTTTATCATTTTTTCCGAGGATTAGAGATTTTGATATGGTGATCATCGAATTATCATTAATTATAAGACTACTAGCTTATTCACTCTGGTAATCTGAAAACATTTTCCTGAACAACGTTGTTTTTTTCATCTTTCAGATTTCCATTTCTAAATTCAGACTTTTGGAATATTTATACAAAAGAAAAACCCATTACAGGATCATAAGATCCCCACAAAATATGCAATTATTATTCTTGGACAAACTACTGATTAATGTCTTTCATTAAGAATACACCACATGTCATCGATGTCCTATCTTGATTTTGATACTTTAACGAATTTCATTTTCTAATTTTCCTTTTTTCAATTTTTTTTTTTTGACTCTTTCCTTAAACATAACATCTGAGAAAATCTCCGTTCAACTTTTCCTATGCCATCCATTTTTCTGATGTGTTTTTCTAAATGAAAGCTTAACTTAAGAGTTCATGACTGAAAAGCTTTTGCTCGAATTCAAAAACATTACATTAAAACCTGACTAATTTTTCATACACAATAAATTTTATAATTTAATCAATTGATATAAAATTCTAACAAAACTATTGCATGAAAATAAAGAGTTCTTTTAAACTAATTTTAATAAATTTTACAAGAAACTTTTTCAAACGTATAAAACATTACATAGCAAGAGTTTCATGAAATGCTAGTTGACACACAATCATTGAATGAGGCAAATTAATGGCTATACTAATTATGTATATATGGTAAATAGAAATATAAAAATTGAATTATGCATATGTTTTAATGATAATTACACTCCTTTTGATCATTTGAACAAAATTGAATGTTTTCATTCCTCGTACAAACTATAAACACGTACGTACGGAAGGTTCATACATATGCATGCATGTATAAGTTGGATACTTGGTCTTCTACACTTCATAATATATTATCGTACCCTGCATCGATTTTTTTCCTACTAATAGTATTACTAGGTAGCTTGTGGCCCATTTTTTCCATAGCTTATATAACCATGGCCACACTTGGGTATTAAATGAATCAAAATAATTGATTCAACATATTTTTTATAATATTACAATAAAAATACTACATAAAAATTATAGTGTTATACTATATAATCTGACAAATAAATAAATTAAATATGTAAATTATCGTTAACAATAGTAAATAATTATAATATTAAATTTATGAAAAAATGATAAAAATAATAATAAAAGATTGTTAATAAATTATGAGTCAATCCACTTTTAACTTATGTTAAAATCGTTTTATCTAATTCAATTTTAATCCATAATGAATAAGATTGATTCACAAATTTGATATCACTTTAACCTATCAAGACACACTAGACTTGTGTTAAATCTTGAGGATGATGTGAATTTATACTTTTTAGGATCATTAGAATATATTTTTATGCTCAAAATGAATGTTTTTAGGCCATGTGTTCTTAAAACTAGTAAAGATAGTTATTATGAATAATAATAATAATAATAATAATAATAATAATAATAATAATAATTTATTAAAACAATAATATATTTGTATTACTAGTTAGGGGATAAAATTAACGATATCCAATAGAGACAGGATTTTTAATTGAAATTAATAACTAAGTAAGTTTTAATTTTAGAGAGAGTAATGGAAAAATTAGAAGCCTTATACTCCTTAGTTATCATTACGCTGCATCTACAAATAAAAAAGTACGTATAAATATTAATACTAAATATGTGTTTAGGCTTAAGTAATGACTTAAATCTCTTCATGATTCGACCGAAATATGAGTGGAATTATTTATATAAAGCTAAATCTGGATTTTTCAAAGGGTAATAAGAGAGCAAAGCCATGTTAATTTTCGTAATTGACGTAATAATAGATTTATCTTATTTAATTATGTAAAAGTAAATTACAAACTAAAATGTGTATAAAATTTATATTAAGAGATTTACAAGTCGAAACACATGCGTTAATTTTTTTAATATAATTAAACAATAAATTGTTTTTTATTAAAAATAATTATAAAAAAATTATAAATTTTATTATTAAATAAATTTTTATCGTAAATAGTTTTTAAAATTTTAAAAAATAGTTTTTAAAATGATAAAATATTTATTTTATAATATACAATAGTTAAATTTATATTAACGGTTATTATAAAAGGTAAAAATATAAATGTAATTATTTTAGTTTAAAATAACAGTTACTTAAAAGGTGAAATGTACATAAAAAAATAATCATCTTTATATATAGTAATAAATGTTATTATACATTTTACCTCCCATGTAAATATAACAACTTCTTTATTGGGACTGTGTTTTTCCTACCCAAGTGACCCCTTTTTTTCTTTGAATCTTGGATAGAAATTTGGAAACAAGATAATTCTTACCATTGTCTTTCTTTGAAGTACTCATTGATGACCATTAAAAGAACAAGCAACAAAATCGTTGTAGCACAAAGTAAGAAACCTGAAATCATAAATAGAACTGTAAACAGAATCATAATAAAGAACAGAGTGCTCGAAACTACAAACAAAATGACGAACAAAAATAACGAATCGAGATCATAAACAAAAACAATGAATAAGGCCATACCAGGAACACCACAAAATCAGGAAGAAGAACTATGAAACTAGGAAATCTTGAAGAAAGACAAAAAAAAAGTCATGCTTTAAAAGAAAAGTTGAAGCAAGTTTGTGTGGTTGTATTTTATATAATTTTATTATATAAAATTATTATTCCCTATTATTGTGGATTAACATTAATTAATAAATTATATTATTTGTAAATATCAATTATATTGCACAATTGTTATTAATTTATAAATAATATATATTGGGTTTCTGATGAATGATCTGTGATGGGTTGGATTGTTCAATGAACGGTCTGTGATGAACTTAAGTATTCAGAAACTTGTTGAGAGGTCTCTGGTCTCTGCTAGTGAGGATATAAAATTGATATCCTATTAGTTAATTTTTATGAGACGACGTAACAACACATTTGAACGATACGTTATAAGATAACCTCCTACCAGAAAAGAGAGCAGTATCGTCTCACACTATGAAGACAATTTTTTTATCTTTCGTTGATTCTATTTGGAAAATCAGGTATCACTTTTCATCTATATTGTGTTCCTAATTATTGATCAGGTATGTATTCTACTACTGTATTAGGAATTGCTTTTAATATTTGAGAATGATTTATTATATTGATGGTTTGATAGACACCTTTTTAGAAAAGTAATTTTCTAAAAAGTACTTTCTATCGAAGTTATGTGGAAAAAAAAAAAGTAAGTCCTAACTATACTGAGGTAAGTTAGAATGTAAACATAACTTAAATATATGGCAAAAAATTTTAAAATCCAATCTCATAATTGAAATTAACCACTACACTTTTGAACCAAGATTCCTTCTTTGGAATATATACCTTATTCAAAACATCTTTCCTATAATTTTGATTACTCACTCGCATTTACCCGAACCCTAATTATTTGTGCCTTAGAGTGTTCATATAAATACATTTCCATCGTTGTTCACCAAGGGATCCACTCCCTCATTGCACGATGCATTTCTTCCATGTACCCAACATGTAGGGTTTTGGCAACTTCTAATAATTTACAATACAAATTCAAGTTTGTCCAACCTTTAATTGCCACAATTCAACAATCGTCACTAATCAAAATAGGTTCAATTCTTACAAATAATAAATTACTTTACTTAGGTTTTCTCGATTCATCCTATGTTGAATATAAAATTAAAACAAAAAAAGTGTCTTTAAGTGATAACATAAATTGTACATATGCAAGTTCAATTATACAAATGAGAGCACAAATCATGTGAAGAAACATATAATAGAAGCTTGTAGATGAAGAATCGCATTGATTAAACATTAGAACAAAGTTGTTTAAATTATCTCTTAGAAAAGAAGATTTAAGAAAAAGCTAAAAAATTGAAGAAGCACGTCGGGTAACATGGAACCATGAAGGCGTAGACATTGGCACTTCGCAAGTTGTCTTTCTTGCAAAACTAGTTTGCTTTTGTTTTTCTCTCCTTCGTACAAACCCCAAAGAAGAAGAGAAAGAAGAAAGTTTCAAAAACCACGAAACACAAAAGCGCGTGAGTCTAGTTCTCTGTCGAAACCAAACCAAACCAAACATCCCCATAAAATCCCAAACACATTCATATTCATATCCATTCTCATATTTTCTCACACTCTCTCTCTCTCTCTCTCTTTTCTCTCACTTCCGAGTAGCCATGTCCCGTCATCGACGCCAACCCTCCCAAGCCCTTCCGCCGGAAATTTTCGCCGGCGACGACATCACGAAGCCCTTTGACTTCACACACGCCGTCGCCGAGCAAGCCGGAGCGGCCGCGGCCGCCACCGCCGCCGCTTCTCTTTCCCAAGCCTCACGCATTTCGACCCACCAAGAGATCAAAGATTCCCCTCACGCCGCCGTTTCTCCGACCAAGAATAAGCCGGCGGCGCCGCCCAAGTCGGCTTGAACCGCCCAAGTCGGCTTGAACCGCCGTGTGCATCATGAGGCTGCTCCTGCTGCATTTTATGTCTGTCACTTTTTTTTTTTTCTTTTTCTTTGTTTTTTGGTTTGAAATAATTGTTAAGATGTCAGCGGAGAAAAAGCTCAAGGCAATGTAACATGGTCTTCTTCTTCTTCTTTAAACTTTTTGTTAGAACTTGGAATATGAGGTTTTGTTATGAATCTTGATGTGCCTGTTTCTCTTGGAAGGTTCTTTGAAGAATATTTCGGATTTAGAAATAGGTTTTATATATACTCATCTCCCGAGGTTTATCCTTATCTTTCTTTATACATTCTTTTAATAGCTATATTTAATTATGATTAAAATTCATTAAAAATTATAACTATGATTCTCACTAAAAAATATCTGGAGTAAATTATTTTAGAAGGAGCAGCAATTCTCTCTATAAAATAAAATACATGTGTGAAAGCTAGAGGTTCGGATCTGGAGCTTTTCTTATTATTATTTTTTAATTCCTCCCTACTAATCCACACTTCATATATTGTAACTCTCTTCAGAATATACATAAAAATTGTTTTATTATTTTGTAAATCAAAGTATTTTTTAGATAATTTCATCACTCACTCACATCGCTTTTGGGTATAATTTTATGTTGTAATAAGATCTGTGTTGAGTGTTGAAGCTGGATGTACTATGCACATATCTCTTTAAGTTGTTAATTTTCAGGTATAATTTTTATTGAGAAAATTAGTAACAGATGAAGCCTGGGCCCTAAAAAATATAATGTTAAATTATATGTATATATTTTAGTAAAATATTGCACCATTATAATTAGTGATGATGAGTGTGTTTGTTTATTTTTGCACCACAGCACAATACATGATGGACTAGGTTGTGGAAAAGAATTCTACAAATCTTGGTCCCAAAATAAATAAAACTTTAAATAGAATAAATTGTTTCTTAATATGGTAATCTTATTGGATAATACAAATTCACAGTAGATATATAAAAGTGAATGTAAAACTAACTTAACAAGTTATTTTTTTTTAAATTAACTTAAACTTAAAGGTCTACTTTTAATAGCACTAAAGAAGCCAATAAAAAAATCAGTTTAAAAATGTTTTTTTAATTTAACTAAAAAATTATTAAAATTGATTGATTTTTAAAGAATAAAAAGTGAACCAATCCAAGTTGTTTGTTTTAATTTAATTCGCTTTTGTAAACAACTTATTTGAGACCAGAGTTAAAAGTTCTAATTAAAATCAAGTTAAAGAGACTTTGATTAAAATCAATTTCAAAATATGAAAACCAAGTTAATGAAATAGTGTTCGAAGATCATATTAATTACTCACATATTATAGTTTAATTTTTTTTATAAGTTAAAATTAACTTATATATAAATAAAAAAATATGTACAAGAATTTAAAATTTATATTTTCAATTAAGTCTTTAACTTTATTAAGAATAATAAAAAAATATGTTGCTTTTGTGTCACACCATGACTAAATATACATAAGATACATCAAGAACATATGTATTACGTCATTAGATTCTTAACAACGTCTTTTTCAAGTGGAAGTGATTATATTACAATGCTTAAAACATGGATGCAATAACAAAAACTTAGAAAAGTGGGACAAAATGCACGGTTAACTATATTATAAGTTAAAGTTAATGTAATTGATAATAATGGAATTAGAATGAAAGAAACATTTGAATATAAAATTTTAATGTTTTAATCATATTCATTCAACAAAACATATTATACTTAGTTACATTATATGATAAATTATATATTATCAACAAAAGTATCGTATTTAATTTTACAAAATAAATTAAGTTACTTTAATATATTTTTATCTTATATGTACATTATCTATAGGGGTTAAATATGTTTTTGATTCCCTAATTTTCAGTGAAAATTGTAATTAGTCCCTCTAAAAAACTTTGGCCAAATTTAGTGCTCCAACTTTACAAATGTTTGGATTTAGTTCTTTTAACAAAATTTTGTTAAGTTTATTTCACATCTCGAATATGTTTCTAAGACAGTTTCTTAACTAACATTGAAGCAGAGATGTGTCAAGCGGGTTAAACAACTCAAATATTCTCATACAACATGTTTAAAATGTTAATAAACTTTAAAAAAAATTGTTAAAAAGACTCAATCCATACATTTTTAAAGTTAGAAAACTAAATTAGACCAAAGTTTTAAAAAAGAACTAATTTCAATTTTCAGTAAAAATTAAGGGAAAAAACATATTTAATTCTTATCTATATTCTTATACTATTACATAAAGAAAATTATCTCTTTTGATGTACACTTTTACGGTTTCCGTATTTATCCTTTAAAGTGACCATTTCTTTTTTAATTTGACCGTTTTATTTCCTAAAATTTAAATATTTTTTAAAACTAAAATAACTATTATAATAAAATACAATAAAATATAAAAATTATTTAAACTTACTTGTATACAAATAATAATAATTTTTGTTGCAAAAAGAAAAAATCACACATATACATGTGTTTTGACTAATTACATGTTAAGGTAATTAAAGTAGAGATATAATGTACAGTAGCCAATTATTTATTTAATAAAATATATTTAGTATCAAATTTCGAAATGTTAATTTACTTAACTAAAAATTATATTTAATAATATATAATAAATTGAGTATTATGAATATAACTATGGTTTTAATAAATGTGTTTATTTGATAATCTAACTCATCCATCAATTCTAATTAGATTGGCTGGAGTTCATTTATGATTAAATAATTCTTTTTGACACAATCGAAACTACTGCACTCTTACTCAAGTTGAATGATGAACATCGGTGGAACTTAAACGTGACATATTCCTCCCAAATTTTTAAATTTTAAATTTTATATATTTTAAAATTATATTTATATATTTATATATTATTTATTAAGTTTTGGAAAGTTTTACACCATTTTATTTATATATACATTATTTATTTATATATTTTTATTGTCTAAAAAATAGAATAAAAATCAATTTGATAGACATTGGTTAATTAAAGACATTAGAGTTTCGACTCGCCATAAAATTATTTCTCAGTAAGTCATCAAGAAAGTATGAAAGTAGAAAAAAAGATAAAGAGATAAATCGGAAAATAGAGAGATTAAAGAATACATTATCACAATATTTCTCATAAATCATGAATCAAGATTAGTATTTTATTATGATTTACATATCTTAAATTTATGATTGTGCTATTACAATGTTTGACCAAAATTAAGTTTTCTCCGGATTAGTATGAATCCTAATTATGATATTAGGGATTCTTTCTTTTATGAAATTGACATGAACCCTAATTATACTTTTATCCACATTAGTATAATCCTAAATTATGAAATTTAGGAATTTTGTATTTTCTGTTGTATATGATAAAATTTGTAAAATTTTATGAATATATATTGGGCTGCATTACGAATTCCGCTGCAAATAATAAATTAGTTGATAGCCTTAAATTGTAATAAAAATTAGAATATCCATGTTGTGTGAATTCATTAAATTAGAAATATAATAAATTAAAATGCATATAATTGTATGAAAAGGGTTTAAGGAAAGGAAATGAAGAATTTTTTTTGGTACTCCTAAATTTTTTTGTCTAAGTTTGTGATGATGAGTATAGATGATCCAGATCTAATCTAATGCTCACTCTTATACTTATATTATAAACAATTGGATTACATTTTTTTTTTTCATGTCTTGAATTAATTTGGAGAGACTTGGTATGACTTCACTTATATACTTACATTGAAGCATTGAATTAATTTATGTAAAGAATGTGGTTTTTTAGTTAGATAATTAAAAATCACAACTTTTATACAAAAAGAGAAAAGAATATTATTAAACATTTTTGTCATGTATATTGTAGTTAAAAGTATTTGATAGTGATAAAATTGCGTGATAGAGATGTTTTATCGTCAAATTTTAATATTTCAATCACATTCATCAATTAAAAATATTATATATAAAAATGAATCGATAACTTTAAAAATAGTGAAAAAAAAATCTTAAATCTTTATACCTTTTACACAATACATTAAATATTATTAATGTTTCAATTTCAAGTTCATTTAGACAACAATGTTAAAATCAATCACATTATGTGAATGTTGTTTCTTTTGGAGTCACTAATTTGTGTCACAATTTTGTTATACAAAGATATTTCAAAGAATTGATGAAATGATGCATATTTAAATTATATTTGACTCAACTCTTAAACAATGTAGAACTATTATATGATAAAAGATGATTGATATTAATGAGATCGAATGGAATAGATCTTCTATTCTAAAATTTCAACATCTAAATCACATTTATTGAATTACAAAATTATAATTGATTATATATAATAAATTGAATATTATTAACAAAAGTATTCTGATATATATATATATATATATATATATATATATATATATATATATATATATATATATTACTTTTGGTGCTTTCATATTTTTTAATATAATTTTCGTATATAAAAATATTATAGTTTAACCATACATATTTAATGTTTCAACTATTTTTATCCTGAGTACAATTATCAAGTTTGTGTAGAGTGAGAGGGCTTTGTCCTCTATCTTTTTTTGACATACATATAAGTTTTTCCTTTTTAATTTAGTAATTTTTGTATTTTTTGCTTTCCAAAATTTGTGTACAATTATTTTGGCACTTAAACACATTTTCTGAATATCCATGTATATTAAATAAGACAATAATATACATGTTCCTTCATTTTATGTACTCCTATTAAAATTTATATAACTTTTGTTGTGTCTTTATACGTGTCTCAAATGTTGATCAATATTTTGAGTCTTCAAAAATATTTTTTTCATTAAATATTAAGGTGATACTTAAAATAAGTATAAGAAATATTGTTGGCGTTACAAATATTTATTAGTCTCACCCATCTGATTTAAAAAAAATTTATCAGAAAGAACTTTTAAAAATATTGAAAATAGTCATGTTAAATCATGTGCGTTATACGTTAAGACGATTATAAATATTAATTATTGTCATTAATCTAATTTAATAAATATTAATGGAGAACTCCTAAAAATATTTTTTAAAATATGTACGTTATAGGTTAAGATAACGATGAAACTAAGAAATGATTTATTGTAAATTTTTTTATTTCAATCATATCTTTTATATATATTACTTTGTATATATCACTTATACTCACTGTCATTATTATTATTACCATCATTATTACTGTATTCTTATTAATACTATCACTTTTATTGTGTTATCTTTATTGTACACATATAATTAAGGTTAATAGAAACATCCCATTATATATGTTATAATAAAGATAACAATGAAAGTAATAATATTAATAAGAATACAGTAATAATGATGGTAATAATAATGACAGTGAGTATTAGTGATATATACAAAGTAATATATATATATATTCCTCAAAACACTATTTTAAATTTTTTAATTCACCAAAATTGTTTAAAACTTTTAACTTCATAAAAGTTTTCTATCAAACTCACCCAACTATCATAACCTTCATCTCTATTTTTACCATCTTTCTTATAATCTCTCTATTTCTATTTTGTCATTATCATTATTATTTTTATTATTGTCATCATATTTATTATCATCATTGTATAATTACACCATAACATATTAATATTTGGTTTATCATGACACAAACCTAACGTATTAAATAAATATATATATATATATATATATATATATATATATATATATATATATATATATATATATTAATACTCATTACTTTTTGTGCTTTCACATTTATTTACCTGATTTTTGTATAAAAAATATCATAGTTTAACAATACATATGTAATATTTCAACTAATTTGATCTTGATTACAATTATCAAGTTTGTAGAGTGAGAGGGCTTTGGTCCCCTAACTTTTTTTCACATGCATATAAATTAGTATGTTTAATTACTCTTTTGATCGCTATTTTTTTTTTAAAATGTCAAGTTGGTCATCTAATTTTTTTATTTTCAATTTGGTTTCGATTTTTAAAAAATTGATGCAATGTGATCCTTTTTACTAAATTTCTTGTAAAGGACAAAGGATTTTTACATTAAGATTGAAGTTGTTAATAATGATGATTTGTTTTATTGATGTTATTAACATAATCATAATATAAATTTTGATTAAAAAAATCATTGATTCATTTCAAGATATTTAACGAAAATGATAAAATTGCACCAATTTTTTTAAAATCAAGACCAAATTAAAACTTAAAAAAAAAACTAAAGGAACAACTTGACATGTTTGGACAAAATCAAGAATCAAAAGAGTAATTAAACCAAATTAATATATATATATATATATATATATATATATATATATTAATTTTAGTAAATTTTATATTTTTGTCCTTTCCAAAATATGTGCATTTATTTTGACACTTAAAAATATTTTCTGAATATATATTACGTTAAATAAGACACAAATATATATGCTCCTTCATTTTATATACACCAATTAAAATGTATATAACTTTTGTTATCTCTTTATATGTATGTGTCTCAAGTGTTGATCAATATTTTAGGTCTCCAAGAATAATTTTTCATTAAATATTAAGGTGATACTTAAAATAAGTATGAGAAATATTGTTTGGCGTTACAGATATTGATTTGTGTCACCCATCTAATTCTAAAAACAAAATTAATAGAGAAAACTTTTAAAAGTAGTGAAAATAATGATGTTAAATCATGTGCGTTATACGTTAAGACGGTTACATATTAATTATTGTCATTAATCTACTTTAATAAATATTAATGGAGAACTTCTAAAAATATTTGTTAAATCATGTACATGATAGGTTCAGATAACGATGGAACTAAGAAATGTTTATTGTAAAAATTATATTTACTAGTCACTTCCATTAATATTGATGTTGTTACTAGTTCATATGTATTGCTTATACTCACTTTCTCATCATTGTTATAAAAACATTACAACATTGTCATGGTCATTGTTACCATTATTATTAGTATATTGTTACTAGCATTATCACTTTCATTGTTATCTTTATTGTAGCAATTATAATTGGAATGTCTCTTGTAACCTTAATTTCTCTTCTTTTACCATCGTTGTTGTCAATGCCACTTTTATTGTCATAACAAGTGGTAGGTCTTGTATGCGACAAAATGTAGTCGTGTATTTTATAAACTATTATCTCTAATTTTTTTAAGTATATATATATATATATATATATATATATATATATATATATATATATATATATATATATATATATATATTTCCCAAAACTCTATTTTAAATTCACTAAAATTATTTAAAAATTTTAACTTCATAAAAGTTTTTTATCAAAATCACCCAACTATCATATTCATATTGTTCATTACTACTTTTACCATTATTCTTATAACTCTCTTCGTAGTTTTTTATTTTATTTCATGAGTATCATTATTATTTTCATTATAATCCTCATATCTCATATTTATTATCATTATTGTTGTTATATATTTACCACCACAACAATATTGATATTTGGTTATCATGTTACAAACCTAATATATATATATATATATATATATATATATATATATATATATATATATATATTTTTTTTTTTTTATATATTTTTTTCCTGATTTTTGTATATTATGGTGCTATATTATATCCTATTATAGCCAAAGGAATGTTAAATATTAAGTATAACAGACACTCAAAATTATTTGATACTAAATTGAAATTTTGAAGTAGAAAACTCTTATTTAACCCATTAACTAATGAATTAAAATTTTATCAAAAATCCAAAACTTAAAAGTAATAATATATTCCAATCATCATTTTCAATACAAACTACTCCTTTCATTAACATCCTCGTGTTACTTAAACTCTAACGATTAGTTGAATAATAACTTTCATAACTTCAAGAGTATTAAAATCACTGTTATTTCGTAACGATAACCACTACAATATTTACCACCCAGTACCTTCAGACAAAAAGCAAATATTTCTTAAACTTCAAGACTTTTAACTAATTAAGATTTAAGAGATTATATATCAATGTATTGCCGAAATTTTAGGGAAAACACAAGAGGAAAAAAAAACGGTGTGTAAAATTTGATTCAAGAACAAGACAGACAAAAAAATCATACGCAGAACATAACAGAAAAGTAAAGTGGTTAAAGAAAACCAGAAACAGTACCCTGAGTTAAGAACTCCATAACGTTAATCTCATGCAAAATTAAGAACTATGCGATTAAACACAAAAGAAAAATATTATTATTATTATTACTGTTGCCTAAAGGCACATGGGTACATAATAAGAAACAAGAAACAAACATTATTGATTATTCATGACACACAAAGTTGCATATGAAGCTTTGTGATCTAAACCTAGTTATCATCTCCTGGGTTGGTTGGGTTGTTTCCATGAAGCTTGCTAAAATCTGTAGGAGAAGAGACTGAACCTCCACAGAAGAATCCATTATGAAGATAAACTGTGTTGCCGTCGTTGTTGTCGTTGTCGTCGGTGATGACATCAGTGATATCGGTGGTCACTGCGGTGATGGTGGTGGTGGCGGTGGCGGTGGCGGTGGCATTAGGGTCATTACTCAGAATTGAAGGTTCAACATTTGGAGCAGTGGAATCAGACACCCTTCCATGGTACTCATAGTACTCATGCTCCTTAAAGAGAGTAGCAGTGACCGGCACAGGATGTGCAGCGACAAGTGTGTTTCCGACAAGGCCACCATAGATTTCAGGAGCGTGTTCCACGGAGAATTGAACGTTGAAGAAGGAAAAAGGAACGTTCTTTGGTGGTGTGGGTGAGAGACATTTGGTGTAAACACCTGAGAGGAAAAACATGTGCAAGTTTCCTCGGAAAGAAGACTCACTGGAAGGGCACAAAGGGTTGGTTATGGAAACTTCAGATATAGAACCTGAAGCATGATGCACCAAGATGCTCACATCTTGGTCGCGAGCATAGTCAAGGATGGTACTCACGATGTCCTCGCCAGCAGGAACAATCATGATTATGGGTTTCGGATATTCCGAGTCATCATCATCAGTGAATGGTAAAGGGAAATCCATGGTTGGATTATTAGACTCGTTCTCTGAGTTCAGGGAACTCCCTTCAGAACTTTTAGCAGTTTCAACCATGGGAGCTTCTGGTTGTGGTTCTGGTGTTGGATTTGTTTGTTCATTTGGTTCTTTGGGACTAGGAATGTTTGTTGTCTCAGAAGGGTTAGGTGATGGTGGAAAAACGAAGGATTCACCATTGTTCTCCATGGTTATGACTGAGCTATATCAGAGAGAGAGAGAGAGAGAGAGAGAAAGAAAGAGTAAGAGTTCAGAGATACAAATGTGAGGATTTGGTGTTGTTATTTATAGAACAGTTTTGAAGATTGAGTGAATAGGGTCTACGTAGGGATTTAATTTAAATGTACATCTATCTAATTTTTTTTTCAAAGCATTTATTGTAAATAAATAGGATGAGTAAATAAGTGAAGGTTTGATTTATTTGAAAATTTTTGAACAATAAATACAGTGACGTTTTATATTGTTTTTAAGGATTCAAATTTGGCAATGAGTTGTTTTGTGTAATGTCATGATTTGTTAGTATCACTTGTAATGTATCTTAATATTTTCATTTTATTTATTTATTTGTGTTTTTTTTTTGCCTTTATTTTATTATTTGTTTTTAGAGATGATAAAATAAGTCATTGCATTTCATTTTAATAGATAAAAAGAAGTATTGACATATTTTATAGAAATGATAAAATATGTTAGTTTAATTCTTTTTAACATTATTAAAAATTCTCATATTACTCCTTATAAATTTGTTAAAAAAATTTGCAAGAAAAAAACTTTTTTCTTCTATTTTTTCTAAGAATTTTAATTGGCAGGTAATTTTTTTGTGGGTAATTATTTCCTACAAAATTATAAAATTTGCAAGTATTTCCTACAAAATTTATTGCAAAAAATGTTTTATACAAAATATTTTGCAAAAAAATTAGCAACAATTTCCTACAATTTTTTTATAACAAAATTTATAAGTATTTTCTATAAAAAATTTCAAAACAAAATTGGTAAGAAATATGAATTTTTTTAATAGTGTAATAAAAATAAATAAATATAAATAGACCGTTGATTTATCCATTAGTTTACTTTATATATATAATTAATGTATATGGGCAAATATTATTTTTGAAGTGAAATAATTAGTTAGTTTGTTCCGTTTCAATAATAAAAGTGAGTATTGGTTTGTCCCCTAGTTTACTTTTTTATTTTGGATATGTGTGTGTATGATTTATTCAAGAAATATGATGATCCCTTCATGTAGAATATTTAGTACTTTTTGGTTATTCTTAATTTTGCCAATCTTATAAATTTTCTTGGACTTGTAAGTCCTTTTCCAAGGATTAAGTTTATCGGCAAATCCTTATTATCTTAATTTAACGAATTTTGGTCTTGCTTTATTTTTGCTAATATTTATTAGATTACTCTTCATATTTGTTTTCCGATTATTATGATGTAATGATTTTATATTTAAAAATACTTCGATCTATTTATTGATACTTGTATGATATTATTCTAAATTAGTCTTGAGCAATAATAAGATTTGTTCATGGTAAGACTTGTTCGTAACGTGTAAATATTTTATAATTTAAATTATAATTATCAGGTATACAGAATAGTTTCACATCATTTAGGACTCGAGATTAAACATAATTTAAATATTTTTTTTCTTTCTTCATTCTCTAATGTGCCTTTTAAGAATAAAATGATAATGGACATGGTGGACCTTGGTGATGACCGGGGAGTCCTCCCCCAAAGTTTTTTTTTTATTTTGATTTTTACATATAATTATATATTTTTAAAGTTATATTTATATGTTTATTTATTATTATATTATTTATATTATAAAAAATTATAATAAAAAATAAAATAAAGGTAATTTATAAAGACCTTTGTTAATAAAGGAGACGAAGGTTCTATGTCTAGTTATAAGGTAAACCATATAAAAAAAGGTGAGAGAAAAGAAAAAGATAAAAAAATAGATTAAGAAACAGATATTAAAGAACAAAGATATTAAGAAATGCATTCTCAGAGTATATCTAACAAAAAGATTGAATAACACATCCTCACATAATCTCTTCTAAATTAAGTTTTTTTCAAATTAATATGCATACTAATTACGATTTTAGGAATTCTTTTATGAAATCAGTATAAACCTTAATTATATTTTTACCCAAATTAGTATAATCTTAAATTTTGAAATTTAGGGATTTTTGTGTTTATTTTATGGTTATTTTATGATATGATAGTGCATAATAGTTATATTTTTTTCATTCTACTACCATGTGTGATTGGTTTGAATAGAGAAAACAAAGAGTTTTTTTTAATTAAAAAAGTTATATATAAAAAATATAATTTGGCACTCATGGATTTTTTTGTTTAAGTTTCGGTATTGGTAACGAAGTTTCACTCTCCAAAATAGACAATATATTAGAAATGCGATGATTGATCCTAACGATGTTATTGAAGTGAGTGTCAAAATATTAATAATGAGTGGACTTGTTTTGTCGTGTTGCATATTAAGTCTTTTTGTTAGTAAAACTCTTAACCGTTATTAGAGTTAACATGGACAATTAAATATTATGGAGTACATTTCTCGCTCTTATTTGATTCTTTAATTGATTATTATCTGTAATTGAATGTTATTGTATTACATTTCTCACTCATGTCTGGCTTTTAACTACTCTTAGTTGTAAAAGTCAATTCAAATGAGAGTTATAAAGACATGTAATTGTGTTGTAAATGATTCTTCTAACTCATTCTCGTAAAAAAAACAATTCCATGTCAACTAAAATCAATGAAATGATAAAATAAGTAAATAAATTAGTCAGACAGACACACAATAGAAATCTTTTAATTTAGCAAAAGTTTAGCATGATGGATAAACCAACAATACCTACCAAATAAAATTGAAACTCTCTTCATTAACCTATGTAGCTAATAGTCAATGATCTAAACAAAATCTTTGATCTCAATATACCATCACAAAATCATCCTTACTACTTCTCCTCTACCACCATTACCAACATAGACTCAAATAACCTCAATTCTCTACCATTACCACCCACCACACTATACATACAATCTTATTTCTAACAAATATACAATTAGAGATGGTAAATGAATTCGTCCTCACACGTATCGTTTAAATTGGTTTTGATTTTGACAAAAAAATATTTGTATTATTATATGTATGTATAATATTTAAATTGGATACAGAGACAAAAATGTGTATGTACATATCCAAGTATTTAATTACTAAAACATCTTTAATTTCTCAAGTAATCTATAACAAACTTATATTAATTTTATTTGTTTTACTTTTGTAACTTATTTGTAAGAACCAATTGGTTTTTTTACTCTTTTCTATAATTATTTAACCTTTATCAATTTGTTATTTTATACTTTTATTTTATATTTATACAATTATAATCTTTTTCTTGATATTTGACGTTGGATTATGGGTATGATTAGTATATCCATTTCTTGATGAAAATGAGAATGAGACAAAAATATACTACTTATTAGATATTAAACCAAAAAAAAAATGAATTTTTATTTCATAAATGATAATATTGAAATGGTCAACCCATACTCTTTCATCGATTGTCATCCCTACACACTTTTTGATAACTTAAAAAAAAAGGTAAAAAAGTGCTTTATAACAAAAAATAAATATATATATATATATATATATATATATATATATATATTGTTTTTTTTATAATTGTCTATCATGTTTCCAAATCCATAGAAGAGGTGAAAAAACAAATAATAATGTGAATTTTTAGTTTATATTAATGATTCTTTGAAAATATTTTAAAAGTAATTAAGATGTGAAACCGTCAATTATATGCATTTAAGTTTTATTACAACATATCTTAGGGATAACATAGAGATATGCGCTAGTCATATTTTATGGGTAAGAGATATGATATATACTAAATGAATATCTTTAATGAATACCCTCATATGGTGGGTATGAAAATTTACTTATTTGCTTCTTGAGTTTGAGTATTATGATATTTAGGAATGACAAATAAACTCGCCCCTGTGGTATTGTTCGAATCTGTCCTCGTTTTGATGAAAAATCTTTGCATTGACTATGTATGGATATGAATATGAGGAATTCCTGACTCTTTTAATTGGGTATGGGATGTACATATCCGCCTCATTCCCATCCTCATGTGTGCCATAATACTCGTATACTCGTCCACACCATATCCTCATTGGCATTTCCCAATACATTTTTTCATCTTATCATAACCTTTATACAGTTATGTTGAAATGATATATGTCAATTAAATATCTTTATGCCTCGTATTTTAATATTTATACTCTTTTTTAATATTTTTATATATTATATTTTTTCCTTTCACATGAGAATGTTCAACTTTCTCAATTCAAGTGCTTAATAGCATAAACCTTTCACTTACTAACAAATATAAAAAAATTATCTGTTTTACTCTATTATTATTAATATTTGTTTCATTTGAAAAACTTTTTTTTTCCTAAAACAATTTTTATTATTTTTCAACCATTGACTTTGCTTGATATCTGAAATTTTTCCATCTTATCATACCTTTAACTATACATTTTTTTCTTTGATGTTATTCTATTTAATAGTCTCTCAAATTGTTTCTAACACACACATTTAATAATTTTTTAATATTTTTATTTGTTGTTTATTTTATTATGTAGAATGCTATTTTGATATATTTTGTATAATTATTTTTTATTTTCTAAACTCATTATCAATCATACTGTAACTTTATCACTATAATTGTATAAATAAATGTTATTTACTACAAAAATTTAATGTAAGGGCCATGATTTTTTTTATCATCATACAAAATATATTGAAGTTCAAAAGATATACACGATATGTTAAAATTTTATTATTATTAGTTTAATATTTGTTCTTTGTATGATTTTGATAGAGTGATGTATTCTAACTTTTATTAGTGTATAAAAAAGATATTTAATGGAATTTAAAAAATTGAAGTTAACAAATATTTAAAGTATATTTTAAATTGAATATTTGTTTTCCTTTTATATATATTTTGAAATACTTTTAAATTTTATCAGGTTCCATTAGTGTTTCCAAATTTAATAAATATTTTGGTTCTCATGAAATTTTATTTGATATTTTAATTTTAATGGTAAACAATTACAATTTATTTCTAAATATTTGATATCGAAGAAACAACTATCCTCTTAATATTGAATATTTGATAATATTATGATTCATTTACTGTAATTTTTGTATTATTTTACAAAAATTAATTAATTAATATTAAAATAGTAAGAAAATTGGTACGAATATGAGTATGAGAATATATCTGTTACCCGGTGGGGAGGAAGATGGGATAAAAGTTTGATACCCGTTAGATTTAGGTATGAAAATAAAGAGAAATTTTTTTATATAAGAATAAGTATGGGATAACGAAACTTGTATTCGCCGTTCTATTGTCATTCCTAATGCTATTTAACCCACAATTATCCCATCATCCACTAAGAATTATTAATGAATTTTATTTGAATATTTTAAAAAAAAATTAAGTGATGAATTATTAAACAAAAAAGTTTTTAAATTTTATATTTTGGTATATCTCATTTAAATTTACTTTTTAAGAGACCAAATTTATTTGTATTAATAATTTCTGTACAATTTAATTTGTACTGCACTTTAAATTAATCTTTTTTGTTTAGGTTTATATTTTAAAAATTGTTTTTAAATAAATATTTAAACCCCAACTATTTTTTTAGACTAAACAAATAACATATAGACATTAGCTAATGGATTATATAAATGTGATCTTAACCAACCGATACAAGGGATTAATATAATTTTTAATTCAAAATCTAAGATATTGAAATTATAATTTTTTTCTTATGTAGTGTTTATCTTTATTAATTTTATTTAATGTAAAACTTAAATTCATAATTAAATTATTTAATGAAATTATTTTCAACACTTACCGTACTCTATCCAAGATATTATCATCTCTAATCTAGGACGAGTGAAAAAAAAAGTTACCATCACATTTATGTTGATATAGAATTCTGTGAACAATGTCGCTATTAAATGAATAATTGAAAACTTTTCAAAAATCATTTGGATGAAAATATAATTAAAAAACCTATTAAATAAACCTAAACTTTTAAAAAACAAATTGTTTATTCCTTTTTCTTGTCATTAAATTATTTCTTATTTATTATTTTCTGTTTAGTTACTTAAAAATAAAATAATATTAAATTAATAATAAAATGAAAAGAGTAACATCTTGGATGACTTATTCCCATCATCCCACGTGTATGTCAATTACTTAAACTCCATTTCTTCCTCCAACCAAACCCTCTTCCCATGTCCAAACCGAAACCCTTTAGAAGTAAAATCATTTATAAAAAAAAAACAAAAAAAAAACATTATTAAAATAATCCAAAAGTTAAAAAAAAAAAACATCAACTAGTTTTTAGTTGTAACTAAACAACTATAAGGTAACTTTGTTAAATACAAATAAAAAACTGTTTTTGGAACTCGTGATTTTAACTTTTATTCTCTAAAAAAATTGGTAAAAAATATATATATTTAGTATTAGTAATCAACAACCGTTTTCAAAACTTTTTAATTCCAAATTTAATTTGTATTTAAAACGATTATTTTTCATTTATAAATTTAAAGTTCAAGATATAACTTAATCAGAGACGAAATCAAGTATTAATTTGGTGAAAACATCAAGTTGGTATTCAAATTGGTTTTAAAACACATCAAATTTAATTATTTCTAATATAATATTTTTCAGTAAAATTCAGATAGATCCTCTTGACAAACTGATTTTTCCAAGTTTAAGACTGCTTTTTGAAAAAACCAGCGTATAGTTAAAAGAATGTTTTTTAAAAACTGGATTTACAATTGGGTCACAACCTGAAGCCCATTATAGGTTTAAAATCAATACAGAAACCAAATTAATTTGGGGATTTCTTCGTACACCTCTGAGATTTCTTTTGTAATCCCAAATATTTTTCAAATTCCAAAAATGTCTTTTGATCATTTGACCAAGTAAAGTAAATTTCACCCTAAATTTGTTTTCGGATGTGGACTTTCCATAAAAAATACTTTCCTATGTCGACATATGATGAAGATTTTAAACTTTCGAATGTAAAAAAACATGTATATTTATATATAATCAGAAGTTAATTTTCAGTATATTAATATATACCAACAGTAGACATCTGATAATTTATATATATAAATATATATTACTTTAAAATATATATTAAAAATATTAAAAATTGTAAAATATATAAATTTTAAAATAAATTACTTAAAAAAATAAATAAAAAACAAATTTGGAAGTGAAATCTGCTTTACTCTAGTCAAATAGTCAAAAGACATTTTTGGAATTGAAAAAATGTTTGGGGTGCATAAGAAATCTTGAAGGTGGAGGAAGAAATCCCCATTCATTTTTGTAAGTGGTTTTGAGAAAATCCTTAGTATTATTTTTTTAAATATGGACAAGGATTGTTAATCCAATCCAATCATAAAAGTAGTGACACTTTATGGTTTAATATTTTTTAAAATTGGTGCTTTGGTTCACTTGATATTGGTACACTTTGGGTTATTCCATAGAAACCTCAGAATTCCTTTAAATTCAGAATTAAAAAAAATAGAAGAAAACTATTCTTAAATTAAATTATTACCAATTAAAAAAACATTTTCGTTGAGAGGATTTTTCAAATGTATTAAAAAAAATAAAAAAAAGGTATATAATAAGTATGAAGATGAGAAATTTCTGATGAAATAAAAGCATAACTGTGACAGTATTGTCCCATTCAATCGATGAGAAAGTGAGATATTTAGTTCTGAATCGATTATCACGATGGCTAGGTTATCAATATTTCAAAACAAACCATTGAAAAATGGTTAACAATAAAGCAACCAATTCATAGTCAACATCAACAACGTAGTATGGACCAGGTCCGAGGCCAATCAATTCAATTTGTTTGCTGGATCAAACAAATTTGGGGGTGTCCCTTTTTTTGTCCTAAGCACACAAAAATAGATTGTTTATTCCTTAAGCAACACTATTAACCAAAATAGTGTATGATTGATGATGTGCCTAATTTGATTATGGTTACTTACCTAAACCTCATTAACTATTTTTCACATCAATCTAGTTAGTTGCAGTTACGTTGACAATTGTGAACCATTTTGCGATTTTGATTGTGGCAATAAGCAATAACAAAACCAATATGGATGTGGATTATATTAGATTTCCTTGTCTCATCTCATGAAGTGTGTTTCTTGCACCGTTCTCACTATCACCTCCATATTGTGTTGACAAAATTGGTGAATCTACCCCACCGTGCACCAGAATTACAATAATTAACAAAATTTGGTTAAGATTTCTTAGACTTCATCATGACACTATTTTTCAATCAAAAACTTATATCACACTAGAATGGTGAAAGGAGCTTTTCACTTTGCTATATATAGTATGTATGTATACAATATATAATGGGTTAAATATGTTTTTGTCCCTCAGGTTTCAGTGAAATTTGAAATTAGTTTCTCTTCAAAAATTTTGACCAATTTAGTTTTTCATCTTCAGAAATGTATGAATTTAATCCTTCTAACCAAATTTTATTAAGTTTATTTCACATTTCAAACATGTTTTATGGTAATATTTGAGTTAACATTGAAGCGAAAATGTGTCAAACTGTATAAACAATTCAAATATTATCATGAAATGCGTTTAAAACTTCAGATAAACTTAACAAAATTTGGTTAGAAGAACTAAATTCACGCATTTCTAAAAATGAAAGACTAAATTGGTCAAAAATTCTGAAGAGGAGAAACTAATTCCAAATTTCACTGAAACTTGAGGGACCAAAAACATATTGAACCCATATATAATTCAACGTAAACTTTACCTAACAAATTAGTTTGTAAAGTCGAGTTAGGTTTAAAGTTCACTTTTTAAGATAGTATCAAAGACATCTGAAGTTTATCCTAGTAAGATTTGTTGTTTGTTGGACCTATCATGCTATCCGTTATCTGATCGGTCGTTAACACCTAGTCTCGTGCTAAAGATTTATATGATTCGGTGTAGGATATGTTAAAGACAAATTTACAATATATATATATATATATATATATATATATATATATATATATATATATATATATATTTTTTT
>Ga0209589_1003108_pt1 | contig 29090 bp, 33 predicted proteins | sample CowpeawhiteBW_FD_187525 | JGI IMG/M metagenome (GOLD analysis project Ga0209589, IMG submission 187525) | Root nodule microbial communities of legume samples collected from California USA - Cow pea white BW (SPAdes) (version 2) | ecosystem: Host-associated > Plants > Roots > Nodule | place: USA...
CCCCCCGCCCCTTTGTGTTGAATTGCATCTGGAAAACTTTGAATGAAAATTTTGGTCATTAAGAGACGACATTGGTTGGACTACTGAGTATTACATTTACATGTTCTATTTGGTCGAGTACGACCTCGATTAATAACGACTCACAAATTCATAGCATGGTTTGAACACACAACCACACAATTACAAAGTTAATGCACAACCAACCAACCAATTCATGTTTCGTGATAACTCCCCGCATTAAATTTCATAAAGATTCCATTACCCGCATTTATTAAATAATTATATATTTAATTATTTAATTTTCTCAGGTCTTACAACCTACACCACTTGTATGATTTATTTATTTTTGGACTGATTTACTCCATGCACCCTTGCATTTACATGTGGCACCCCCAACATTTGTATTCTACTTTTACCTTGTTTTAAATTAAGTTGCTTTTTTTTTTTTTCAAATGAAACTTTCTCTTTTAAAAATAATAAAAATATTATAAAATTTTTTCTTTCCATTCTCTTTCAGTGTCTATTTGACCGCTCGTGTCGCACGACACTGTTTTTTAAAATACAAAAATTATATAAATGGTTTTGGTATCTACTCGACCGCTTGCATCGCACGACTCTCCTTTTCAAAATACAAACACTATACAAATGGTCTTAGCGTCTACTCGACCGCTCGCGTTGCACGACACTCCTTTTCAAAATACAAAAAATCATAATAATGTTTTGGTGTCTACTCAACCGTTCGCGTCGCATGACACTCCTCTTCAAAAATACAAAATATATAATGACATTTTAGTGTCTACTCGATTGCTTGCGTCGCATGATACTCATTTGTAAATCATATAAAGAATTTTGGTGTCTACTCGACCGCTCGCGTCACATGAAACTCATTTTCTAAATATTAAATGTAAAGACTTTTGGTATCTACCCGACCGCTTCCGTCACATGATACCCATTTTCTAAATATTAAATGTAAAAGACTTCTAGTGTCTCTACTTGACCGCTCGCATCGCATAACACCCATTTTCAAAAATTAATAAAATCAAATTAATGTGCCAACCTTTTTAACAAAAAACTATGTAGCTTTGATTTCTCAGCTTTAATGAGAATACGTAGGACCAAGGTCAACCCTTGTCGAGTGTTTTTCACTTAAAAAATATATTTGTTCAATTCTTTTTTGGGAAAAATAAATATTATAAAATGAACACATCTTTCTTGTAAATTTAATTAAAGATATCATCATTTGATCGACGTTGTAGGATGATGATACATTCCCTATACGTAACCGACTCCCGAACCTAAAATCTGGTTTCTGTTTAGTTCGTCGTTCCGTCGCAATTTAGATTGTAGGAGAGTAAGCTAGTGCCTTAAATGTAACAATAAAGGAAGTGATAAATATATAAAAAAGCAACAATTGATGTTGAAGTTGAAGCTCAAGGGCACTTGGTCCTCACTCCTTGATCTTTCCTTGGTTTTCCGGTTGTTGTAGCAAGGGCACGCAGCCTTTTTTCCATACTACCCCGGTTGTGAATAATTAAACAAATAAAATAAAATGACAAAAAATAGTTAGTACGAAAAAAATAATTAAATATTAATAATTAATAATAAATTACATTCGAAAAAAATAATAATATTTATTTTTATTAAATTTTAATACTCATAAATCTTAATTTTTATTTTGTTATTTATTTATTTTATTTCAACCAAATAATTATATATTTCTCTTCTTTTATCTTCTTTTTATTTCACTCCATGGTTTTTTTCAATATCCAACATCATATTTCAACTATTTTTTTTTCTATTTTATTTATTTTCTCTCTACTAAATGAATTATTAAAATATCTGGTGTTCTCAAATTTGAATTGATTATCTACTTTTCCAATATACCAGTTAAATCAAATCACATTTTGTTGAACTCTTTGATTATTTGGTCGTAATAATACTTATATGAATTCAGAAAAAAAAAAAGTAGGAAGCAAGAAGACTCTATATGTCCTTTCTCGTTATCACACTTATTTTCCCCCATTAATTCTACTGTCACACGTTTTATGTTTAGAAATTATTGGGTAAGTATATTTCTACAACTTCGTCGAAAAATAAAATATAGACACATTAATAGTAACAGTAGAAATCATTTTATTTTCTTATTCTTCCATCCAGATTGAACATTTGGACATGTCCTTCTAACGAGGACAATTGTATACACAAACACATTTGTGAGGATATACGTCAACGCAATATCCAGTTCCGTGATAGTGTGCCGAACAAATCATACGACACCAACTGAGGTTGCATTCATTTGGATTCAGTAGTTGCTGACATTGTCTTTCTGGCATTGCTCCACTTGTTCTTGAAATAACTATGAAAATGTAAAAGGAAGTGAAACAAAACACAAATTTTCATTAAAAATCACATACCGATTAAGTTTCAGCAGGTATAAGAAATGTAGAATCAATAGAATCAAGAGGTGGCTTTGTTTTGATTGCTGGCAAGTCAAATGATATAATAACATAGAAGAATGTTTCATTAAAACTCATACAAATTTACTCAGATACGTTTATCTGAAACTATATAATAACATAGAAAGTATATTAAACATATTAACATTTTGTAAAATTAAATAAATACCTTCTATTTCTTGTCGCACAGTAATCGTCTAATACAGTACAAGTCGTAATATTTTTCAAGAACTCAAGGAAGTGTAATATAGATAGAAATAAAGAGAATGGTCGTGTAATTTCAGTAAAACTTCATATATGAATAGTGTAATGTACTTTTAGATAAATGGTTACATTTTCTAAGATATTAAACTTCACCTATGTTATCATCTTTTTCTTTTATATAGAGTTCAAAATTTTGTGACATATTTCAAGATTACTCTTTTTTTTTCTTCCGATGGATCATATTTCATGATAAAACCAGGATTATTTTTTATTCTGAAGTGATTAAAGGCAAACCATAATCAAATGAATATTAAAATCTAGAAGTTTTATTACGCTACGTCTAGCTCTTAGTTTTTGCTTTTACCATCTTGTATTTTTATCATACTGATCATATGATAAAAAATATTGAATACTTTTCTATCCAAATTAATAAAAGGAATGCTTCATATTTCAAAATAAATGTTGGGGATATTTTTTAGCAAATATGTTCTTTCACACATATACAGAGACAGAAGGATCATCACATCACATGCCTAATTAAAACTATGATGATAGAACCATTAGTTTACTGCATTAGTACGACGTAAAACGGCTGCTAAACGAGAGATATATATGAATGGCACCAGATTTTTTTACAACACAACTAGAACTTGGATAATAATTAAAAAAAAATATAGAAAAATTGTTATATATACCTGTAATGATTAGGGTAAGAGTGAAAATCAAAGTGAAAGAAATCTTAGCCATCACCGAAACAAAATAGCAATACTAATAACGATAAATTGTTGTTGATATTATGATTGAATTGAGGCGAAGGGTTAATATAAGCAAAATAGTTGGTATGAAATCATTTATAAGAATACGTTCCTTCATTAATTGTTGTACACATATATTGAAAATGTAAACAGTTCATACTATATTTAAAGAATTTATTCTATATTTAGACGGGATAAAGGTATCCTATTTCTTTTTAAATATAGAAAAACTCTGAAGATTGCTACAATCGTAATATTTATCCTCACGAAAGCATTAATCACATCGTTCAAAAATATAAACTTCGAAATAATTTTATTTTTTATATTTTTTCACATTAATATATTTAAAACAATTAAACATCTATAACAATATATAAAAATATATAAAGAGAATTTTCACTCTTGTGTCCATTATTTCATAATACCAATTATACTATTTATAATATAATTATTTCTTAAATTTTTAAAATTAACGGTTATTTTTACTTATTTTCTATAAGATTATTTATCTCTTTTTTTCTATTCATCAAAAATTATTCTCTCTATTCATTTCATTTTATTTTTAATAAATATAATTTATTTTATATATTAACTTAATAACATTACACTATTATTATCTATTAATATAATATTATTTATATTTAAAAATACGTAAATATATAATATAACATTTTTTCAATTCATGTTTGCATCGCGGAATCTTTAATTCACTTCCGTGCTCAAATTCTTGGTTGTCATTCAATTTTGTTCTTTGCGGTAAGAATTTTCCTTTTAATACAATCTTGTGGCTTCAATGAAACGTGTGAATCCTCTAATTTAGAATCTCCTTATTTTGAAAATTATATATTTTTTAAATAGATAAAAGGTACTTAAGCCGTTACAATGAACTTTTAACCATCTAAAGTAATTTTAAATTGCCAATTATTTTCGTATTCTAATAAAATATTAGTTTTTTATTGCAAATTTATTCTCAAATCAGTTTCTCCTTTTATCTAAGTGCAGCTAACTGAAAGTCCAAATTGACTAGAGACATGGCCGTTAAAGAATAAAGTAAATAAAACAATAGATATTATTTTTATGGGACTAAACTGTAATCCGTAAATCAATCAAAGGTCTCATATATCTTATCTCTGGCGAATCTTCTCTTGCTCCGGAAGGGACCTGAGGGCGGCGCATGGGACCTGCAAAAGACACTCTGATGCTTAAGTCAACACTGGTGATGTCAGGATTTCAAAGAATAATTTAATGCGTAATCAATGCATAGAACAATGTGCTATTTATACCTTTGTACCTGTGGGTCGTACCTGAGATGGGTTTTTTGGCCCAATATTCCCTTTCTGGTCATTTCTGGATCTAGTGGTAAGGAGAGACTTTACCAGGAGGTCTTTCGAGGGTTGGCGGTGCTCGGTATTCGGTCATGAGGATCTCCATGGGTGGGTACTTGTCATCTGTCTTGGTCATCTGGGCGGTTGCAGCTAAATCATTTGTGTTGGTCATGTGAGCGATTGCAATTAAACTTAGATTGCTTGGGGAGGGGTACTTAGTTTAAAGTACGCGGCCTAGGGGGGTGCCGAGGGCTGTATACCTCAGAGGGGGTATCCAGCACAAGGTATGTGGCCATGCGGTTTGTTGAGGGTCGCATACTTTGAAAGGGGTATCCAACACAGGGTATGCGACCATGAGGTTTGCAGAGGCCGTATACTTCAGATGAGGATATCTTAGTGCAGTATGCGACCAGAAGGTTGTTGCTGAGGCCGTATACTCTAGAGGAGGATATCTTAGTGCAGTGTGTGGCCAGAAGGTTGTTGCTGAGGGTCGTATACTGTAGAAGAGGATATCTTAGTGTAGTATATGGCCAGAAGGTTGTTGTTGAGGGTCGTATACTCTAGAGGAGGATATCTTAGTGTAGTATCCGGCCAAAAGGTTGTTGCTGAGGGTCGTATACTTTAGAGGGGGTATCTAGCACAGGGTAAGCGGCCATGAGGTTTGCTGAGGCCGTATACTTAGGTATGGTTGGGACATCAGCCTCCCAGTCTTTAGGAAAGAAGTGACGTATAGACTTATTAGTACCTTGCTGTTGTGTTTTGGTGTTTTGCAATTTTCATTTGTGGCCTTTGGCTTTGTACCCTTTGGACATACCAGCTTCCCAGTCTTGAGGAAAGAAGTGACGTATAGACTTATTGTAGTGGTGTAGCTGGATTGTTTATGCTGGATGTTTGTTTTCGTTGGGCCGCTATGTTAGGTTGTTGGTGAAAATAGGCCGATATGTTGGTCTCTTATGAAGTTAAGCTGCTATGTTGGGTTGTTGGTGAAAATAGGCCGATATGTTGGTTTCTTTTGAAGTTGGGTCACTATGTAATCCGCTTACTGCAGGGCTTCTGCATCTGGGTTAGGTGGAAGCTTGTGAGTGATTGTCAGGAGGTGTTACTGGTTACTGTCAGGTGCATTGAAGTGATGTGACGTTTGGTTGTACTATTGGTACGTTTTTCGAAGTGTTTTCTGGGCCTTGGGCTTGCACTGTTTCGCTAGAGTTGAAGAGGCACGAGTTTGGTATTTAAGTCCTACGAGTGTCATTTGTTCGTAAGCGTGCTTTGTGGCTTGGATTTGCTAAGAGAGATATCTCAGAATTTTTCGTGAGGGTGCCGTGTTATCTACAAAGGTATGTCGTCTTCTTTTCGTGGTTCTATTCTGATGAGTCCGATGCGAGCTATGGCAGCTTGAGGTTGGAGTTTTCTAGTAGTTCATCTGAATCTTTGCAGATTGAGGTGGAGAGGGAGGTTCGTGAGGATCCCCCTAGTGAACATGCCGAGTCTACGTGGCCGAAACGTGGTGGTTATGGTTGGGCTGCAGAGGGTGTAAGAAATTGCTTTTCTAAGTATAGGTGGTCTCGGTTGATCAAGTCTTGGCTGAACAGTGTGTATTTCTTTGAGAGGGGTTTTGATCTGGATACTATGCATGTGGAGCGGGTTAGTGTTGTAAGACCCACAAAATTTAAATAATTAAATAAATAATTATTTAATAAATGCGGGTAGGGAAAGTCTTTATGGCGTTAAGTGTTAACTTTCTTGACATGGAAAAGTACTAGCTCAAGTGATTGAGAGTACTTTGATTGTGTGAAAGGACTTGGGTTCGAGTCTTATGTATGCCAATTGTGTGTATTTTGTTTTATTATTTTGATCTGATAATGTGATTGGAGCGTGATAGTAGGATATAACCTTTGAAGTATGAATTGTATCATGAAATGTAATTTGATTGGATTGGTTGTGCATTTGAAATTAAATTGTATGGTGATGGGTTCAAACCTTGACTTTGACAGAACCATAGACTTCCTTTTTATCAATTTTAGATTCGGTAAGAAGGTGAAGGGGCGAGAGAAACCTAGCTAGAGGAACAGCCAAGGGTGCTGGAAAAATCAAATAGAAGGACAATTAAAACCAAGCTTAAAGAATTTTTTCGTTTTATTTGATTAACTACCATTAAAGTGTCATTAAAGGGAAGAATGGATGGAGAGAGAGAGAGAGAGAGCATCTTTAAGTCTGATAGTTTGAGGATAGTGAGGAGAGAGTTAACAAAAGAGAAGCGTGAGTCGGGAAAAGGAACAAGGGTACTGGTGTGGACTAGGGTCAAGGGGAGTTCATCGCGAATCCAAGGAAAAGCTCCAATTTTCAAGTCTAAGCGAGGGAACCAGGTTAGGGGAGTTCCTATGATTGTTTGATATTGTATTTTATTCGTTATTGACTGGATCGTGATGTATGAGGGAATGGGGATTGTTATTTCATGAAAATCAGAATGAAAATCGGGTTTCTGGGATTTTTCCAGAAACCGCAAAGCGGGTCGCGCGTGACTGCCAGGCGACGCATGCACCAAACCCAGTTTCTGGGTATCAACGATGAACCGCCTGGCGGCAGAGGATGAACCGCCAGGTGGCACGAACCCAGTTTCACTATTTTTGGTTATATTTTGATGTTTTGGAATACCTGTGGTGTGACCGTGATGTCTATATGTTTTGGTGTGAATTTTGATGTTGATAGACTCTGCGTATGATGATTTTGCTGCAAGATACTATTTCTGATATGAAATTGGGAGGTTAGGGTTTATGTGGAGGGTTGGAAACAATTGTGCATGATATAAATTCGTGATTTGACCTGATGTTACAAAAATCCGATTATTTTATGATTTACAGATGTTTGTTGATGAGTATGAATCTTTGAAATGATGTATCATGGGTTTCGGTTTGATGTTTTGTTGAGTTCTAACTATGATTTCATGCCAAGAGAAGTATGGGAAATAAACAGAGGGAATATCCCAAGTGAGGACAGTATGAAGGGAGGAACTTTTATCACAGATTATAGGGTGGGTATGCATGAGGGGTAATTAAGGGGAAAAAGAAGAGTGAGTTAGCTAAATGAGTATATGTTGGTATATACTGAAAAGTTTAAGAGGTATATGACTATGTGTTAAATGTTGATAAAAAGGTGGGTGTGGAATGTGTGATATTGCATGTTGGTATCATGTGTTAAAAGTTGATAAAGGTGGGAATGATATGAAAGATATTGTATGTGTGGTATATATGTTTCATTAAGGAGTGAAAGTGTTTTGTGATAATATGTTGAATTATGTTGGCAAGAAAACTGTTGTGGTATGAATCTTATAGGTAGTAAATGATAGGACCAATAGACTATGAGCTTGTATGCATGAAGTTGAGTAAATTGGTAGTGTTGTGAATAATGTGATGTAAATTAGTTAAAGGTTTGTGTTTGGAAAATCATACCGTGATGAACTTCTCTCTGTTAAGTGTTTTGGTATCCCTTAGGACTAGTTATAGTGCCATAAAACCAGTAGCATTGTGCTACTGGTATAGCGCCTGGCGGCGTGCGCGAGCCGCCAGGCGGACGAGAGTTAAATTAGGGACAGTAGTCACATCGGAAGTGATGCGCCTGGCGGCGGACGATGGTTGCGCCAGGCGGCGACAGCGGAACAAGGCGCCTGGCGACGTGGTGGTGTCCGCCAGGCGGTGGCGGTACTGTGAGGGTACTGTGGGCGCGTGACGCCTAGCGGTGTGTGATGCCCGCCAGGCGGTCTGGAGCTAAGTTCCGCCTAGCAGCGTGAGATGCGCGCCAGACGATTTTGGTCCAGTGATGATGCGCGAGGAAGGTTTTCTACACCGCTTTAGGGGATGTTGTGATGCGATGCTTTGGCTGGGGGCCCAGTTACGAGTGTATCTTGTATTGGGGTAACACGTGACCACTATAGGTTATAGCCTGGTGGTTTAGAAAGTCCAATGGAGTGTGCGGGTTGTGGCTCGTACAGTGGGGTTTCGTATTGATTGCCCTCTTCAGTGGATTCTGATAGAGATTTTGGTAGTCTGGAAACAACTACAAACATAGGTTTGTTTTGGGGAACTCCACTTGGAGTAACGGTGAGATGCGGTGGCAAAGTTATTCCCGCGTGTGGACTATCAGGTGGTGGCCTGTAGTCGGAGGGGCGAGTAGACACTCGTGCAGCAAAGATCGGTCAGAGATATCACCTAAAGGGTATAGAGATGATAGACGTCTAAAGACAGAAGTTGGGTATGAAGGAGTAAAAGAAAAGGGAAGTGTGTTAACCGGTTTTAAATTTGTAATGTGGTATTTATTAATGTATTGTCTGATTTTATTTAAATGAGCTCACCCTATCTGTATGTGTGTGCCCTCTTCAGTGGATTCTGATAGAGATTTTGGTAGTCTGGAAACAACTACAAACTTAGGTTTGTTTTGGGGAACTGCACTTGGTGTAACGGTGAGATATTGTGGCAAAGTTATTCCCGCGTGTGGACTATCAGGTGGTGGCACGTAGTCGGAGGGGCGAGTAGACACCCGTGCAGCAAAGATCGGTCATAAATATCACCTAAAGGGTATAGAGATGATAGACGTCTAAAGACAAAAGTTGGGTATGAAGGAGTAAAAGAAAAGGGAAGTGTGTTAACCGGTTTTAAATTTGTAATGTGGTATTTATTAATGTATTGTCTGATTTTATTTAAATGAGCTCACCCTATTTGTTTGTGTGTGGCTAGGGATGGCAATTAGGGCTTGGCCCGCGGGCCCAGCCCGCAGGCCCGCAAAAAAAACGCGGGGCGGGCAAGGATAGTGAGCCCGCGGCCCGCGCGGGCCAATCTGCAAGCCGCATAAAATTGAAAAAAAAAACTTACACTTGTGTATATTAATTACTTCTTTTATGGACTCTTGCATTAACATTTCAAATTCTTGTATAACTGGAAAAGACAAGTATTATGTAATTTTTTTAAAAAAATTAAAAATATTATAAAAAAAAGCGGTTCGGCCGGCGGGCCCGCGGGCCAAGGAGTATGCGGGGCGGGGCGGGCCAGCCCGTGTTGTGCGGGCCTTATGCGGGCCGGGCCTAAACGGGCTGGGCCGACCCGCATTGCCACCCTTATGTGTGGCGATGATCATGTAACTTGTTACATGGGAGCAGATGTTGATGCAGGTGGGCAGACTGAGACTTACAGGCGGAGAGGGGACCGTTGGGAGTTTTACTGATTTATATTTTGTCATGATATAGATTTGATGTAATAAATTTTATAGACATCTATATTACTTTTCGGTTTTGCTGCGCGGTATGATTAATTGATTTGGCGCGTTTGAATTTTGAATCGAAATTTATTCTTGTGTTTTGGAAAATTGTTCCTAATAAATGAGATTATTCAAATAAATATTGTGATTATTTATTTTATAAGTAATTTCCAGCTAGGACGTTACAAGTGCCGTGAAGTTTGTTTGCCATGGTAGAGAGGGTGCATGTATTCTTGCAAGTTTGATGTATTCTTGCAAGTATTCTTGCAAGTTTGTGAAACTTCACATCCGGCTTCCTTTCGACGAGTTTACAATGGGTGTTCTTCGATTGCTAAACGTGGCGTCTACCCAATTGCATCCAAATAGTTGGGGTAGTTTGCAGGCGTTCAGGTTGATGTGTAGGGCACTTTCCTTGGAACCGACTGCCGAGAGATTTTTGTACTTTTACGTAATTAGGCCTAGGGATCCTTGTAGTTGGGTTTCGCTTGTTGGTAGACCCAAGAGTTGTTTACTTGATGGTTTTATGCAGTCTTTCAAGAATTTTAAGGATGGGTTTTTTTGTGTGAGTATGGAGGCAGGAAGGCAGTCGTGGTATCATGATGAAGGAGGTGTGGCAAAATTTTCGCTTTACTGGACGGATTCACCCAGAAAGCTAGAGTTGACAACGAATAAGGCTTTGGATGTGACGAGTAGGCAGATCGTTGAAGTGTTGGAGAGGTTGCCGCCTAGGGGCTCAGGGAAATGGATTGTTTGTTGCTACTTGACGGATGATCTAGGTCGGGATGCTTGTGGTATGTTTCTTTTTAGCTGTACTTATTCATGTGTTTGACTAATATGAATATTTTCCTCTTTTGTAGGTGTAATGGCGCATTATGCTAAGAAGGTTGGTGCGTTAGACGATATGTTTGCCAAGATTAGGGACCAGCTGGCGGCTTCCGTGAAGGGTGAGGGTTCTTTGAAGGCGGCAAATTTGGCTGGTCCTGTGGTGGAGAGTGTTCGTCCCCCGGCGCAAAAGAGGCTGACTGTCTCGAAGATGAAAGGAGTAGGGAAGGACAAAAAAAGATTGAGGGCTCTTGCAAAGATCGGGGGGGTTGCTCCTAGCGGGTCGAATAATCCTGACCTTGGTGGCTTTGAGAAGGCTAAGGTATAAATGAGGAAAGGAGTGGAGATTAAACTGACGGACCCGGAAGTTGCTATTGTTGAGGCTGCGGATCCTGGTTTGATCATGAGGGGGCATGAATGAATACATGTCTCGAGTTCTTATACTGGGACGCAAGTTGTCGACGATGATGCAGGAAGAGATTGCTGCTGGGGACAAGAAGAAGCTGGTCGATGAGTTGGCTGCGTTGAAGTTGTAGGTGAAGCGTGATTAGCGTAGTTGGGATGATGAGAAGAAAAAACTAGAGGCTGAGGTGAAGAAGCTGAAGGTTGGTGTGTCGGCCGTAAAGAAAAAATTGAAGTTGAAGTAGGTTGAAGTGGATGAATTACAGGCGAAGAGGGAGGCGGAGGCGGAGGAGATGGCCAGCGAGATTAGTGGCCTTCAGTAAGCCGTGTACTCGAAACATGTGAAGGGTTTTGAGAAGGCTCTGCGACAGGTGGAATTTTTGCACCAAGAGGTATCTGTGACCGACTGCCGATTCAATGTCAACTTGGATATCTATGATAATAAGTTGTTGGACGTGGCGGAGATTAGTAGGTTGAAAGCTTTGGTGGAAGAGGAGCTGGCCAATGCGGAGGATGAGGGAACTCTTGTTACAACCCCTCCTATGAATGTTGGTGGCGATAATGTGTCTAACAAAGAGGTTACTGAAGAGGAGGCGAAGGTTGCTGACGAGGACGGGGATGGTCGTGAGGATGGATAGTAGTATGTTGTTGTATTTGGGGGGTGAAGACGCCGACTTGTTTTTAATTTCTTTTGGGGCGAGGACACCGACTTGTTTTTAATTTCTTTGGGGGCGAGAACGCCGACTTGTTTTGTATTTTGGGGGCGAGGACGACGACATGTTTTGTTTTAAAACATTTGTAATTTGTAAAGTACAATTTCGAAGTTTTATGAAAGCGAAAGAGGGATCGTTATGTTCCTTATGCTACATATTCATTGTTTTATTCTTGTTGAATTATTGGATTCGTTTATTTGGTCGATTTTCTTTAGTTCGGTTAGTGGTGTTTTTATTCGCATGGTTGGCTAATAGTCCGTAGCCTTGTTTGTCTAGAATCTGTTTACTTTTGTTTGTTGTTTTAAGTGCGCTTAAGTTAGCGGTTTAGATTGATGGTTACGCATGCTTGTTTAGGGACACTTAGGATAGTGGTTTGCATCGGTCTTTATGTATGCTCAACCAACGACACCTAGATCGGTGGTTGGGAATGATTGTTACTGTTCGACCAACGACACTTAGAGTAGTGGCTGGGAGTGATGTTTATTATTGCTCGACCAACGACATTTAGAGTAGTGGCTGGGAATGATGCTTATTATTGCTCGACCACCGGCACTTAGAGTAGTGGCTAGGAGTTGCGATAGATAAGACTTTCTTATAACTAACTTGTCTTGTATTTACGAATGGATGCCTCGTTAAAACCTCCCTGGCCAAAACCCTCCTTAGGGAAAAACATGCAAGGGTAGGAAAGAGTACATCCGATTACAAGTAATGTTTAACTAAAGTAAAATTTGAGATGGGAGATATTCCAAGTGTTGGGTAGTGGCTCTCCGGATAGTCTCTCCAGTCGGTAGCTCCCTTGCCTACCTCTTTCAGTACACGAAATGGTCCTTCCCAATTTGGCGAGAATTTTCCTTCGTGCTTTCGTGCTTTGTTGGCCATCCTCTAGACCAGGTCTCCCTTGTGAAAAGAACGTGATTTGAGCTTGGAGTTGTATCTTTTGGCTCCTCATAACTTGGTTGCCAGGTCTCGGATCCATGCTTTTTCTCTTGTCTCGTACAGGAGGTCGAGATGAGTATTCATGCAGTCGTTGTTTGATCGTGGGTCATGATGTTGCTGATGCATGGAAGGTTCTCTGATTTCTCGTGGGTTGATGACTATGGGGTGCACCTATACGCCTATAGTACCTCAAGTAGCTCATTTGGCCATTTCCCTTTCGCTCCGTTTAGTCATTTCTTGAATTGTCCGAGGAGGACCTTGTTCGCGTCCTCTGCTTGCTCGTTCGTCTACAGGTGTTCGACAGAGCTTGTGATTTGTGTGATTTTCAAGTCGTGGTAAAACTCGGCGAGACTTTTGTTTATAAATTGGCAGCCATTGTCAGTTATGATTGTGTGGGGAATACAGTAGAGGCAGATGATGTTCTTCTAGACGAAGGACTTAGAGAACTAGACTTGTTTAGCTGTTATGATGGCCAATGGTTCTGCCTCGATCCACTTAGAGAAGTAGTCTACGACGACCAGAAGGAATTTGACTTGCCATTTCCCTAGCGTGAAGGGACCAATTATGTCCATGCCCCATTTGGAGAATGGCCATGGGGAGGAGACGTGATGGAGCTCTTAATGGTGCATGTGTGTTATTGGGTCGTGCTTCTGGCATTGGGTGCATTTGTTGACATATGTCGTGCAATCTTCCTCTATCGTAGGCCAGTAGTACCCGACACGTAGTATCCCAACTGCCATGGTTTTGGGGCCAGAGTGGTAGCCGCAGATGCCTTGGTGTATCTCTTGCATGACGTATTCTGTAAGATCCGCGGAATTTAATTAATTAAATAAATAAATAATTAATAAATGCGGGTAGGTAGTGTATTGATGACATTAAATTCTAATGGGTATGATGTGGAAAAGTACTAGCTCAAGTGGTTGAGAGTACTTTTATTATGTGTGAGGACTTGGGTTCGAGTCCTATGTGTGCTATTGGTGTGTTGGTTGACTTATTATTATTTTTAAAATTATACATGGTCGTGTTGGATGATAACATGATTGTAAAAGTGTGTGAATTAGCATGAAACATGAATTTGCTTGGTGGTTTAGCTTTGATTTTGCATAGATAAGGTCATGGGTTCGAACCTTGGTGAGTCAGATTTAACTCTTTTTGCTTAAAAATCAGTTGTAGGGTTTTGAAGACTATTTTCTGAGAGCTTTAGAGGGAGAGCAAAAATTGAGAGTGAAAAGGGAATTGGGAGTGAATTAGAGAGGAGAAATTGAAGTGGTGATAAAGCAAGTCAGTGGAGATCAAAGGAACATCCCAGAGTCAAGTTTTAAGCAAGGAAAAATCTGGTTTGATTGTATGAAATTGATGACCTATTGATTGCCATGGATTTCGTGTTGGTCATGGGGTGAATTTGGGGTTGGGTGGTTGGGTACTGTTTTATTGAGAATTGTACCTAATTTCATGAACATGATGGGTATTTTGTGCTGTGTATGCTGTTATGGTGCGAAATTGGGGTTGGGAGCCTCTATTGTGTATAAATTATGCTTGTTTTATTGGTACAATGTTGTCAAACTGAATTGGTATGATTTGGACTATGTTTGGGTCTCGGGTGCAGTGTTTGTGTGCGTGAAATAGTGCCAGAGTCTGCAATTCTGGCTCAAGCGAGCCAGGCTCGCCTAGGCGAGATATGCAGGGACTCACACCCCTTTCCCGCTCGAGGTTATTGCTCAGGCGAAAGGTTTTGGTTTGGGCGAAAGGACATCTCGCCTAGGCAAGAGAGTCTCGCCTAAGCGAGAACTAGCGAGGGTTAGGTGAATTGATTTGGGCATCCCGCTCAGGCGAGGATTCTATTTTTTGAGCGAAAGAGAGTCTCGCTCAAGCGAGAGTCTCTTGCCTAAGCGAGAATGCGAAGAATGTTTTGTTGTTGGCTTAACTCGTAGCTCAAGCGAGAGGTTTGATTTTTGGGAAAAATGTGAACTTGCCCAGGCGAGTGTAACTCGCCTAAGCGAGAGTTCGAGGCTGGTTCTGTGCGTGGTGCTAGCTTAGGTAAGGTAATCTAGCTTAAGCGAGATGGTCTAGAGTGCTTAGGCAAAGGTTTGAAGATTAACAAAGGATGGTAGGATTATGTGTTTAAATGCATATGATTATGTAGTATCATGCTTCTAGGGTATCTTAATGGTGGGCTTGCTGGTGTTCCATGGGTTGTGGCCCAGAACGTATCCTTGGGTTGTGGCCTAGGATAGGGGTTAAGCACGTGGCATTCTATGGGTTGTGGCCCGAAATGACTTCCCTTGAGTTGTGGCTCGGGATAGCGGATGAACACGAGGAACCTTTGAGTTGTGGCTCGGGTTGGCGAGTGTTGCTGGTGTGAGTGTGCTGGTTGTGGCCAGTACGGATGAATCTAGATGGATTGCCCCCCTCAGTGTTTTGTTGACGAGTTTGGTAGTCTTGGAACGTTACAGACTATGTTCGTATTTGGGAACTCCACCTAGCGTTATGGTGTGTGATCTGTAGCATGGTTCCCGCACGTGCTCTATCGGTTGTGGCCGATAGGTGTGGCAACAAGGCGCCTTGAGATACTTAATATAAGATGTAGAACACTGCTAACATGGTTGTGGCCATGTGGAAGAGCTGGAACGAGTCTCCATGATGTACATTAATATCTATGGTTGTGGCCATGTGGAAGGAAGGTAACGAGTCTTCCGCGAGGTGCATCGGTATACATGGTTGTGGCCATGTGATAGAAATGGAATAAGTTCTGTGGGAAATAAAAGGATATCATATATGGTTGTGGCCATGCGGAATAAGAGACAAGTTTTGTGTTATTGATGTATTTTATCGTTTATACACACACACACACACACACACACACACATATATATATATATATATATATATATATATGTGTGTGTGTGTGTGTGTGTGTGTGTGTGTTTGGTATACATTTATGTTTTATCTTTTAGCTCACCCTATCTGCTTGTGTTTGGCGATGATCGTGTACGCGGTACACGTGAGCAGGTGATGTTGCAGTTGGAGTTGGTGAGGCTTAGCTGCGGAGAGGGGATTATCATGGGATCTTTATGTTTATGCTTTCTTTATTTTATTTGAAATAGGTTGTAAGGGCTCATGGCCTATTTTTACTAAACTTGCAGTTTTGTATTTATGGATGTTTTAGTGAATTAATAAAGTTTTAATTCCAGTGCTTTTGGGAAATGAGGTATTATTAAATGCAGTGTAATTAATTACTTTGTTTTATTTTATTAAATTCGTAATATCCTGAAACGGGATGTTTCATATTCAGCCTTTTCCGAGTTATGCATTTTAATAGGGGTCTACTGAAACCTCTTCTGAATAGCTCTCCCCCGATTAAGGTGTAACGTGTTGCTTTCCGGGCCCACCCCTTTTCTTCGTTTGCTGGGGTGATTCCCTCTTCTAGCTGTTTGATGAAGGGCTTCATCCAGGTGCCGGCTGTTGTTATGTTTAGGCATTGGTTGTGTTGTTCGATGGGGGGTGTGGTGAGGGTGTGCTCTAGGAGTGATTTATATTGCCCTTTCTTTTGGGTGTTGGCTAGTATGGAGAGGATATCAGCTTTGGTGTTGCTGCTTCTGGAGACGTGTTCGATCTTGAAGGTTTCGAAATGCTCGGTAAGGGAGGTTACCACGTGATAGTATTGTGAGAGCATGAAGTCTTTTACTTGGTATTCATCGTTGAGGTGTCGTGGTGAGGGTGTGCTGTAGGAGTGATTTATATCGCCCTTTCTTTTGGGTGCTGGCTAGTATGGAGAGGATATCAGCTTTGGTGTTGCTGCTTCTGGAGACGTGTTCGATCTTGAAGGTTTCGAAATGCTCGGTAAGGAAGGTTACCACGTGATAGTATTGTGAGAGCATGAAGTCTTTTACTTGGTATTCACCGTTGAGGTGTCCTACCGTGAGCTTCGAGTATGTTTTGCATAAGAGTTTCGTGGCACCAACGTATTTGGCTAGGTTGAGGTCGGCTATTATAGCTTCTTATTCAACTTGGTTGTTAGACATTTCGAAATTGAAGCGTAGGGATTGTTCTATGAGGATGTCGCTAGGTCCCTACAATACTACTCCTGCGCTAACACCTTGTGGGTTTGAAGAGTCGTCTACGTGCATTGTCCACCAGGTGTCCTGGGTGAGAGGTTGCTCTTGAAGGTCGTTGGTGAAGTCCGCTAAGCATTGTGCTCTAATGGGCCCGTGCGGTTCATATCAGATATTGAATTCTGACAACTCAATGGCCCAAGAAGATAACCAGTCTGCCAGGTCTGGTTTTTGTAAGATTTTCTATATGGGGTGGTATGTTCTAACAACCACCGTATGGGACTGAAAGTATGGTCGTAACCGTCAGGCTACTGTTATTAGTGCAAGGACTACCTTCTCTACCATCTGGTACCGTGTTTCGAGATCTTGGAGGATGCGACTGGTGAAATATATGGGTTGCTGGGTTTCGTCTTTTTCTTGGACGAGCGCTGAGCTGACGATGTTCGTTAATGCGGATATGTACATTATGAGAGGGAGGTTAAGGTCTGGCTTTGTGAGGACCAGAGGGGTGGTAAGCAGTTGTTTCAAGTTGTCGAAATTCTGTTCGCAAGTTTCGTCCCAAACGAACTTGGTTGATTTCTTTAGAAGCTTGATCATCGGTTTGGTCTTGTATGCGAGTTTCGGTAGGAAACGTGAGATGGCGGTTAGTCTCCCAACCAACCGTTGTACTTCTTTCACATTCGTGGGACTTCTCATATCAATTATGGCTTGGGGTTTAGCATGAAACCCAGAAATTTGTCGCCATCCACTCCGAAGGTACAATTTTTTGGGTTGAGCCTGATGTTGTATGTGCGCAAGGCCTCAAAGACTTCTGCTAGATCTGCCGACTGTTGCTTTAGGTTGGGGGATTTGACGATGATGTCGTCAACGTACACCTCGACGGATTTACCCAAGAGCACTTGGAAAACTCAGTCCATCAGTCGCTGATATGTTACATTGGAGTTCTTGAGGCCAAAGGGCATGACCTTGTAGTAAAGGTGAGCCTCCTCTGTTATAAATGCAATTTTGATCTTGTCCTCATCGACCATGGGTATCTGATTGTAGCCAGAGTATGCGTCTAGGAAACTTAGCACGGCGTGTCCTACAGCTCCATCGACTAGCTTGTCCCGTGGGGAGGTCTTGTTTTGGTCCGTATAATCTACGCACATGTGCCACTTTCCGTTGGACTTTTTTACCAGCACAACGTTGGCCAGCCATGTTGTGTAGTGGGCCTCGCCAACGAATCCAACCTTTTTTAATTTGTCTGCTTCCGCTATAGCGGCTTGCCTTCTGTTTTCTCCAAGTTTTCGCTTCTTTTGGGAGATGGGTTTCGTGTTAGGAAATATCGATAACTTGTGGGAAGCCACCTTGGGATGTACACCAAGGAGATCTGCTGCGGACCAGGCAAAAAGATCGACATTTTGTCTAAGTACTTGTTCGATGTGGCTTTCTTCTCTATTGGGAAGGGACGTTCCAATTTGAAGGAAGCGGTCTTGATGTGTCAGCGGGAGTTGCCTTGTGTCCCCCATGGGTTCTACCTGGGCTTCGGAGTTAATTCTAGGGTCGAGATCAGCCCCTGCTAAGACCGTTCTTGCTGGAGATTGTTCGATGTTGTGGGTTATCATAGGTGGGTGGGGGAGTTTCAAGCTGGCCATGTAGCATTCGCTGGCTGCACGCTGGTCACCATGCACCGTGATGATATCGCCTTGTGGTGATGGGAACTTCATGGCGAGGTGGGGGGTGGATACGATTGCCCCGAGGGTATTGATGGATGGGCGTCCAAGGAGTATGTTGTAGGATGTGTGGGCGTCGACAACTAGATAGCAGATGGGTATGGTTTTCACCTGCCTCCCTTCCCCGAATGTCGTATGGAGATCAATGTATCCTTTGGTCAAGACCCTCTCTCTAGAGAATCCGTATATGGGCTCGTCGTGGGGAGTTAGGTCTGTGAGGGATATCTGTAGTTTATTGAAGGTTTTCCAATACAAGATGTAAGACCCGTGGAATTTAATTAATTAATTAATAAATGCGGGTAGTGGAAGCCTTTATGACATTAAATTTTGATTACTATGATGTGGAAAAGTACAAGCTTAAGTGGTTGAGAGTACTTTGATTGTGTGAGAGGACTTAGGTTCGAGTCCTATGTGTGCCAAATTGTGTGTTATTTAATTATTATTGTTTTAATAATATGTTAATCATGTTTCTTATGATATAATGCTTGAATTGTATTAGTTAGCAAGAAACATGAATTGGTATTATGGTTTGGCATTGACTTGGCATGTGCATGGTTGTGGGTTCAAACCTTGGAAGACCCAAATTAAACTTTATTTTTGCTAAACTGAGTTTTTGGCTTGAATATGAAAGGGTGGAGGAAACCCTAGTGGAGTGGACAACCAATGGTGGTTGGAAAAGCAGCCCATAAGTGATCATGAATAGAAATTATATGGCTTTTTAATGATAATTTCATTTTAGTGTAATTAAGGGTAATTAACACACCATTAATTGAATTTTGAGAGAGAAGGAGAGGGTTAGTGGTTCATTTTCGTTCTACACAATTGGGAGAGTAAGATCGGAGTGTTTTGGTGCTGTGAGAGTGAGCGTAGGAGCCAATTGGGGAAAGAACTAAGAAGATAATTGTGTGCAAAAGAAGAACCTTGGAAATTCTCAAGTTAAGCAAGGGAAAACCAGGTTAGGGGAGCTGTAACTCGCTAATTATGTATGTGATGCTTAATTCCTTTTTGAATGGTCTGTATTTGTATATTTGTTGAACTATCATGTCGAATTTTGGTTTCTGGAAAATTTCCAGAAACCACCTAGCGAACATTCAAAGCTGCCAAGCGGCTTATGCTAGTTTGATGGTGTTTTTGGGTTCCAGCGACGAAACCGCCTGGCGGCACTACTCTACTCGCCAGGCGACGCTTGGTGACTTACCTAGTTTTTTGGGTTTTGGCTTGAATTGCCTGACGGTGACAATCAAACTCAGACGACGCGACCCTTTTCCTTCTTTTTTGGTATTTTATGGGGCCTGGGTTGATCCTGTTGGGAGGAAAGTTAACTGAATCCTTGAAGGATGGTTTAAATATCAGAGTGTTGGTATAATCACTAAATTGAAGTAGAAATTGAATGGAACAGTAAATAGATACTTTAGGGTTGATGATTTGAGTATTTTAGTTCTTAGAATTCAATTAGCGAGATGTTACTGCGAGGATTTTTGTTATTGAAATAGATTAGTGAGTTTTTGAGTTGATAAATAACAGAAAGGGAGTAGAAACCTGCATTGGGGGAAAAATCCTGAAAATAAAGAGTGGTGCAGGTGCGGAAATTAAGGGAAGTTGTCCAGAATTGTATGCACTGCCTGGCGGCACAGGAATGGCCGCCAGGTGCCACACCAGAAGGTTGGAAATTTTCATTTCTGCGAGGGCGACGAAGAGGTCCGGCTAGGGAAGATACTGGTTTGAAGTATCGTGGAGTTGAAAGGGGTAATTGGATGATGACTCTGATGTGGATATAAGAAACTAGAGCTGTGAATTTTATGATTTGAAATGGGGAGCGAGTGTGAGTGCCATATAGTGGACAATGCAGTGTAAATAGGACCTAATAGAAGTAACAACAGCTGTAATGATAGCATAATAAGGAGATGTAGCACAAAGTCAAGTTGCATTGATAATTGGATTTCTCAAATTAGACGGATGGTATAAACATGGGTAGGTGCAAATGGGTAAGCTATATGCTAAATAGTGTGTACTAAAGGTTGAGTGGTACGTAGCAGTGCATAGGGGTTAGGACTACAGTGACTGGTAGAGCCTTAGAAAAGTGGAACTTAGGCAATCTCAAGCGGATACACATAGGTTGGTGATCCAAAAAGGGAATTAAAGGATATCATGGTTTTTTATTAATTGTATCTGATGGTGGTCACTATCTAAGAGTACAAATATACCTAATTTAGAGAATTCATCAATTAGGTTATATGAGGATGCCCGACTAAGTAGTGGAACTTGGCAGCACAGTGCAAAACCAGTAGATGAGGGGATACTGGTATGGCACCTGGCAGTGGGGATTAGGCCACCAGACGATAGATGTAGAACATGGGGAGTTCTTCTGTGAGTCTCGCCTGACGGTGGAGGTGGTTCCGCCATGCGGTATTCGTAAGATCAGGGGACTCTGTAGGTGCGTGCACCTAGCGGTAGGAGCTGTTTCGCCAGGCGGTGTCAGCAACGAGGGAATTTTTTAGGCGCTTGGCGCTTGGCAGTACGTGTCCCCCGCTAGGCAGCCCGGAGGCTGGTATCGCCTAGCGATACGTGTGCCCCACTAGGCAATTTGGCTGCTGTAAGTCCTAGTTGTTGGGTTCTGCAGGCGTGATCTACAAGGCTTTTGGTGATGCTTCAAAGGTGGGATTGCTGGGTTCCTTGGATTGAGCTCGGAACGTGTCCCTTGAATTGAGCTTGGGATAGGGGTTAAGCACGTAGCATTCCTCGAGTTGAGCTCGGAATGGAATCCCTCGAGTTGAGCTCGAGATGGTGGATGAACACAAGGAACCCTTGAGTTGAGCTCAGGTTGGAGAGTGTTGCCGATGTGAGTGTGTTGGTTGTGGCCAGTACAGATGGGTCCAGATAGATTGCCCTCCTCAACTGATAATTGACGAGTTTGGTAGTCTTGGGACGTTGCGAACTATGTTCGTATTTGGGAACTCCACCTGACATTGCGGTGTATGATCCGTAGCAATGTGTTGCACACGTGCTCTATCGGTTGTGGTCGATAGTTATGACAATAAGTCACCTTGGGGTAATCTCTAGAAGATGTAGATTACGAATAACCTGGTTGTGGCCAGGTGATGAGAATTAAAAGAATGGAAACTCTCCGGGATGATTGTGTTGTTTATATATATCTGTTGTATATGTGTATACAAATTTTATATGTTTTAATTGTTAAGCTCACCATATCTGCTTGTGTTTGGCAATGATCGTGTACGCGGTACACGTGAGCAGATGTTGTTGGTGCAGGTGGTGCCGGTGAGGCTTAGCCGCGGAGCAGGGAAATCATGGGATTTTTATGTTTATGTTTTCTATCTTTGATTTGAAATAAATTGTAAAGGCTCATGGCCTATTTTGACTAGACTTTAAGTTTTGTAATTATGGATTATGGAGGCTTTAGTAAAATAATAAAGTTTTAAATTTCCCGTGTTTTTGGAAATGAGGATTTATTCACAAATGCGATGTAATTATAATTTTATTATTTCATTATTTTATTAAAATCTATAATATTCTGACGGGATGTTACACAAGATGTCTACAGAACTTCCTTGGTCAATGAGGACCTTCTTTACTGCGAAATTCTCGACTTCCACAATTATGACCATGGGGTCTTCCTGGTTGCGGTCGGTGCCTTGGAAATCTGAATATGAGAATGTAATAGGCGACATTCTTCTTTGCGAACTACCGAATATTGCGTGTACCGACTGGGCAGCTCTTAGGTTTTTCTTCCCGAAGGAGGACGACCTCCCTCCTCCTACGAATCCCTCGGAGATTGTGTTTATTGTCCGGCATAGAGGTGGTCTGTCGTCTGGATTGTGGCAGCGGTGGTGCCCTTGGTTCAGCATTTTGTGTTCTTGCAGGCTCTCTTCTTGGTTCCCTACGTTCGACTCTTCGATCAACTCGTCTCTCAAATCGTCTGTTATCACTTTTATCGTATCGGGGTCTGGATGAGCCTTCCCCCGTTTCCCTCACGTAATGTTTGAGGTGCTCGACTCGTACAAGCTCCTTTATCTTGTCCCGCAGGGTGTCGCACTCGTTGGTGGTGTGGCCGTTGTTGCGTTGGTAATGACAGTATTTGCTCATATCAGCGTTAGGCGGTTTCTGGTATTTCCTGGGTGGGGGAATGAGTTCTTCTTGCAAGACCTCGTCTAGTATGCGGGATCTGGGTGCATTCAGGGGGTAAAGTTCGAGAACCTAACTGGCCTTCGTTTTGCGGGACGACTCTGGTCACGCGGGATAGGTTCTTTATTGGCCTTCTTTGTTTCTGCTCGCACTGGGGGGATTGAGTGCTATTTTGACATCGTCGCATGTCCTCGACCCTGATAAACATAACTGCTCTTTTTTTGAGCTCTTGCATGCCCGAGGACGAGCGCATAGCCAGCTCGTCGGCGAAGGGTCCTGGCCTAAGGGAGGTCATCATGTACGTTAGGATGAGGTTGGGGGTGAGGTCTTTGATTTTCATGGCGATTGCCCCGAACCTATCTATGAAAGTTCGGAGGGGTTCTCCCTCTTCTTGTTCGAGGTTGAGAAGGGAAATCATGGTGAGGTCGTGACGGTGGCTCGTGTCGAACTGGGTGGTGAAGGCAGTGGTAAGTGTGGTAAAGGAGTCGATGGTGTAAGGTGGTAAGCTCATGAACCATTCCAAGGCTGACCCCCTAAGGGCTACTGAGAACGACTTACATAGCACGGCGTTGTCTGTGGAGTACAATCCCACTTGATTGGTGTAAATGGACACAAACTCATCTGGATCCGTTGTGCAATCATACGTGATGATAGGTGCCTTCCACTTATGGGGTAGGGGGTTTCCGTGATTCCATCTATGAAAGGGTGTCAGCGGTTCCTTATTGAGGCAAAGGAGTTGTAGTTACCACCCGTCGTGGGCCCGATAGGTTTATACTCGCTCTCATCTTCGGTAGGAGGGATATCTACCCTCGAGTGAGTGGGACAAGGCTCCCGAGCCACCCTATCCGCTTCGATCTTTCGCCTGAGGCGGGAGTTCTCTTCCCTAAGTGCTTCCATCTCGTCTGCGTTTCTTTTCTTGTATTCTGCAAACTCTTGTTGCATTCTGGCTTGAGCTTCCAGGATACGCGAAATTTTTTATGAGGGGCCGGGGTCCCCGACGTTAGTTGTCGGGGCCGTGGTTGGGACTTCTACTGCTCTGCTTCTTGCGGATACCATCTTGTTTCTGGGGTTGCTATTTGGATTTATGAAGTACTCTTCGGCCCCACGATGGGCGCCAATTGTTCTTATGAGACCAAACTGTAAACCGCAAATCAGTCGAAGGTCTCAGATGCCTGATCTCTGGCGAATCTTCTCTTGCTCCGGAAGGGATCCGAGGGCGGTGTAGAGGACTTGCAAAAGACACTTTGATGCCTAAGTCCGCACTGGTGATGTCAGGATTTCAGAGAATAATTTAATGCGTAATCAATGCATAGAACAATGTGCTATTTATACCTTCTTACCTGTGGGTCCTACTTGAGATGGGCTTTTTGGCCAATATTCCCTTTCTGGTCATTTCTGGATCTAGTGGTAAGGAGAGAAATTACTAGGAGGTCCTTCGAGGGTTGGCGGTGCTCGGTATTCGGTCATGAGGATCTCCATGGGTGGGTACTCGTCATTTGTCTTGGTCATCTGGGCGGTTGCAGCTAAATCATCTATCTTGGTCATCTTGGCGGTTGCAACTAAACTCAGATTGCTTGGGGAGGGGTACTTAGTGTAAAGTACGCGGCCTAGGGGGTGCCGAGGGCCGTATACCTCAAAGGGGGTATCCAGCACAAGGTATGCGGCCATAAGGTTTGCTGAGGGCCGCATACTTTGAAAGGGGTATCCAACACAGGGTATGCGGCCATGAGGTCTGCAGAGGTCGTATACTTCAGATGAGGATATCTTAGTGCAGTATGCGGCTAGAAGGTTGTTGCTGAGGGTCGTATACTCTAGAGGAGGATATCTTAGTGCAGTATTCGGCCAGAAGGTTGTTGTTGAGGGTCGTATACTCTAGAGAAGGATATCTTAGTGCAGTATGCAGCCATAAGGTTGTTGTTGAGGGTTGTATACTCTAGAGGGGGTATCCAGCACAGGGTAAGCGGCCATGAGGTTTGCTGAGGCCGTATACTTAGGTGTGGTTGGGACAGATATACAGAAAATGAAGATCTTAAAAAAATTACTATTAATAATATTTCTTTTAAATTAATTATAAAATTATGTTTAAGAATAAAATTTAATTAAATTATTATTAGTGTAGGTTAATTTTTATTGGTATTAAAAATGATAATTAATGAGTTATCTTTTGTAAATTATAATTTTGTAGAATTGTTAGTTATCTTTATTTTTTTATAATCAATCTGCATTTTATTTCTTCTTTTATCTCTTTTTTTCTATATGACCTTTTTTGCCCATCTTTACTTTCTTCTATTCCAAGAGTCCTTCTTTTAGGATTTTGGTAGACTATATTTCTTGAGTCTCATATATATTATTCATGTGTATCAATTTTATCATCCTAATTTCTAGTTAGTATGTTTTTCTTTCTATTTGTGTTGATGTTATTTAATTATATAAAAAGAATAAATTCTTTTCTAAATGCATATATAACTTATAGAATAATGTTAACAATTTCATTGTATGTTATTTCGATCGAAAGGAGTTTTTCAAAGCTAAAAATAATAAAAATTTATTTAAGATCAACAATGTCTTAAAAAAGATTAAATGAATTAGCTTTATTATTTATTGAAAAAGAAATGTAAAATAAAATTAATTATGATAATTTAATAAATAATTTTGCATAAAAAAAAACTCAAAAAATAAATTTTAAATAAAATGCCTTATTTTTTAAGTTTGTTTTAAGTATGTGTGTAAAAGGACATAAGGGTACATACTTTTTTCTATACATTTTAATGTGTAAAAATAAGAAAAACGAAGATTGGTTTTATTTGCATATTTAATTATTTTAAATTTTAAATATCCTATCAAGGAATTATAATTTTTAAATTGTGAATTGTGTGTAATATATTCTTATTTATCATTAAAAACTTAAAGCAAATACTACGAGAATTTTCTTTTACTAATATTAGATAGTTAGTTTGTGTACATATACAAAGAAATAAAGATAAAACAGTTAAGTAAAAAAATAATTGAGTACGAATTTTATTTAACTAAAACAGTTTTGTCCTCTTTGTAACAATTTACAAATGCTAATGATGACAATAAAAACAATTAATGAAGCTGTAGATAAAATATTTTATATTTTATAATCATGAAATATTAATGAAGATAAAGCATTAATACGTAAAATATAATATTTTTAAGAAAGTAAGAGATTATTAAATATGTTGACATATCGATGCTTAGGATTTTTAAAGACGTAACGACTTAACATTCTCACATTTCTTCCTCATTTATTGCTTTGCTTTAACGTATTGATAGAAGTTATAATATTTCCTTCTACAGTAAAATCTTGTAACAATATTAGCAATTGCAATACTATTCGCAAGCAACAATATGGAGCATTAAATTGAATTATATAGGCGTAATATTTTGCGTATATTTAATGGATTAAAATCTTATAATTTCTATTTATTGTATTCATATTTGTTTGCATACGTAGAAAAAATGAAATAAAAATAATTAAGTGAAACAATTAATTTAATTTGAATTAAATTTGGGAATATTTTTATGCTACGTTAATAATATAGTTTACAAAATGTCACCAGTAATAAAGCTGTAATATGTCCTTTTCTTGAAGCTTAGAATTCTTAATGACATACCCATTTAGCCTGTGAACCTTTACGTGTGAAAAATCTTTCTCTCTTAATTGTTAGTGCTACGTATTAATAATGTTTCCTTTTAAAGAACAGTAGTCATGATACGATTTTAAATAAAATGGTAAAACACTAATTACTATATCTTTTTCATAATCTAAATCAAGTAAAAATGTATTAAATAAAATTTAATTTGTAGGATGAATTTAATATATTTTTATTTTTGGGTTTTCAAATTTTACATATGTATAATGGAGTACTGGTATTTATAACCGTGCAACACACGGGTTTTAAAATTTATGATATATTTATTAAAATAATTTTAAATTTTAAATATAATTAAATTTATTATAAATATTATATTTTATAAAAGTAAATAATAATTTTTTAAATTTGTTTTATGATGAAAATATATTTAAGTTATTTGTATGTATTTTTAACAAAATGTATTATATATAATTATTTGTATTGTACAATCTACATAATTTTAAAAGAAATAAAAATTTGATTTAATCTAAAATAATTAATTTTATATAAAAAGTAATGGGAGAACAATGATGATGAATATATTTATAGGACGAATTGTCAAGGAATGTAAAATTTACTTTGTATAATTTCAGTACGTAGATCATTTCGACACTTTAGGACTTTCATTTGGATTATATTGAATTTGTGGCTAGTGTATTATGTACTATGGTGGATTTTCAAACAACATTTTGGAGTGTTAAAATTTTAGTTGAATTATTTTTTTGGTCCATTTTTTCGACCAAAAATATCAAGTTGGTTCTCTAGTATTTTTTATTCTCAATTTGGTCCTGATTTTTAAAAACTGATGTAGTTTGGTCCTTTATGTTAAATTTTTTGAGGTGGAACATGAATTTTTTTTCAAAATTGATACTAGGATTATGTCAACTACACCAACAAAGCAAATCATCTTTATTTACAACTTCAATTTTTATGAAAAAATATTGATCTAATTCAATAAATTTAATGAAAATTTATTAAATTGCATCATTTTTTCAAAAATCGGAACTAAATTTGAGACTAAAAAACTCTAGAAGACAAATTTCATATTTTTGAACGAAAATAAAATCTGAAAGAGTAATTCTAATCTTTTTATATAAATTAGTAAAAACATTGTATTTAAGTTTTTTTATGATAATAAAAAAAATAAAACTATAATTATTGTTATTATTATAATTATAAAATTAAATATAAATAATTTTTATAGTTTTATAATATTTAATTTTTATTTATAATAATTAATTTAAAAAAATAAAATAAAAAAATGTTTACATTAAGAAAATAATCATTTAAAATATAATATTAATGAAATAATTATTTTTATTTAAAAAAATTTAAAAGATAAGATTGAAAAATAAATATAAACAACAAAAAGATTTTTTTTTTATAAATAGATATAGATGTATAATTATTTTTAAATATCAAATATTAAAAAATATTAAAAAATTAATTTTTTCAAAAATACATTTAAAATTATATAAATATAGAAAAAAATGGGAGGTTGTGGCCCCCTTAGTCATAACTATAGAGCGCCCTTGATTATGTATAATCCGATATCATCTCAATTGATAATTGATATTATAATGTTTTTTATTTTTCTTATTTTTATTTTTTATTGATATTTTTATTATTGTCTTTTTAATAATTTTAGAAAAGATAACTATTTTATATTTTATTAGTATTTGATTAATATTTGCTTAGATAATTAAGATTTTGCAGATAAGTGGAAATTAATGAAAATGTATAGGACTAAGTAACTCCTTTGTAAATGAATATTTCACGTAATGTATCTTAACTATGTGATTTCTACTATTCAATAAATTTCTTTTCTATTATTTTTGTGTTCTATTCTCATTCTTAACTCATGATAATTTATTAATTTCATATATGTGGGTATTTGATAGACTAAACTTAAGTTAAAACCTAGACTAGGATAGAATAACTAATAGATTCAACTCTAGACATGGAGATTTATTCATTGATGATTCTAAACATTTGAACTTAATGCTTAATGCAAATCTATGATAAAATTATGTAAGAGATTAGAACTTTTATTATTAAGGTTTAGACTTGTTTCTAAGAAATTAGGGCTTGTTAAATAGTAGTGTGAATGTTATAGTACAAATTAGAGGTATATTGTTTAGTATTTTTACATTTAATTGGATTAGGAAACCCTACTCCGGTGAAGCCTTTACCATATATTTCATTTAATCAATTTGATTATTTTTCTAGAAATTAGGTTTATTTTATTTACAAATCAATAATTTTCATTCCTTCAAAGTTTTTTGCCTAAATTAGTAAATAATCATATTTTTCTACACAACGAGAGTCTCTTGGGAAAATGATATTGGACTTATCCACTTTATTACTTGTACATAACAAGTAGGGGTGTCAAAACGGGCCAGCCCTGCCCGTTTTGGCCCGGCCCGTTTTTGGCCCGTATTAAACGGGCCGGGCCGGGCTTGTCCGACATGGTAAAACGGGTTGCGTTTCTGAGCCCGGCCCGCGGGCTGGCGGGCTGACGGGCTGGCGGGCCGGCCCGCCAGTTTTTTCTCATCTGTATAATTTGTGGCCCAATCAGATTTTAATTTTTTTCATTTCAAATTTAGTTGACTGAATAATGTCCCAATTTTATATTACCAAAAGAAATTCTCCTGCAATTAAGAATACAAC
>Ga0209589_1003109_pt1 | contig 29089 bp, 16 predicted proteins | sample CowpeawhiteBW_FD_187525 | JGI IMG/M metagenome (GOLD analysis project Ga0209589, IMG submission 187525) | Root nodule microbial communities of legume samples collected from California USA - Cow pea white BW (SPAdes) (version 2) | ecosystem: Host-associated > Plants > Roots > Nodule | place: USA...
TTTTTTTTTTTCGCTTTAAAAAAAAGTTGGATACAAACTTATTATTTTTTTCTTTTAATTTCATTTTTTCTCTTTTACTATTGAAGAAAAAAAGGAAATTCTCATGATCATATTGTTCAATTAGAAGATCCTTTTCTTAAAGTTCAACGAGTTACATGAGAAATTTCCTATTAATTATTTAGAAAGGTTTTCATATTTATATTAAAAGAAATAGTTGAAAATTTTAGTTTTTATTTAATTATTAATGAGTTCAAGAATCTGAAAAAACAATACTTTAGTTATGTGTGATTTGTTTTGTATTACAGTTATATTAAATTATATATTAATTTTTTATTGTATGACAATAATTAAAAATATAAATTTTGAGTACATTTTTTTCCCCAAATATTATTGGGCAAGATCCGCCACTGTTTATTAGGATATAGGTTGACATTATATAAAACTTAAAACTTTGAATAATAGAAAAACAATTCTTTTCTCAATATCAATAATTAAATATAAAAAAATAACTAAAGTGTGAACTTGACATTATTTTTTAAACAAAGTTTTAAGAATGATACAATAAAACTTAAAAAATAAAGGGTTAAAGTATGTTTTTAATCCTCGAATTTTTATAAATATTAAAGATAATATTTATTAAAATGGCAGAAAGAATAAAATAGGTAAATAATCTACTGAAAGAAGAGAGAAATATAGTAAAGAATCAAGAAAAAGAATTAAGCTCTTTTATTTTTATTAAAATATTAATTTTATTAATGTATGTCATCCCCATTTATTGTTTGACATTTAGACATTAGTATTTTTCTTTCTTTGACAAGTGCATAATTGGAAAAATGTGATGCTAAAGTTTAATAGATGATAAAAATTAAACAATTATTAGAAAGTGATAAAGAAAAGTGGAGGTAAAATGAAGTATTTATAAAGTTCCTCAATGTGACCTTTAAAATTATTTGTAGGAGGGTGTGCCCTCTGATCTAAGGGCAGTGACAAAGGATATGACCAGTCAAAAAGAGAATTTTCCATGAAAAGATAATCATAATAAGCACATGCTTAGTATATGTCACTGCATTGTGAACTGTACAGCAAGCCACCATGTGAATTAAATCGAATAAATCCCAATTATATAATTTTATTCTTTGAAGCAATTCAAATTAAACAACCAAATAATATAATGCTCGTACTATAGACTTTGTTTTAAATTTTCAAATCTTGTCAAATAGTATTTTATATATGTCACCAGAAGATGCTTCCGGTATATATATTTGGAATCAATTGATTGAATTGAATTAACACTTGTGTTTTCTAGACTTTGTTTAAATAAAATATAGTCTTTTTACTTTTTAGTCAGGGGTAGAATGGTATTAGAAAATTTACGGAGGTGCTGAAAAAATAAATGCGGTGCAGGAAGTGGCAGCCCTTATTTATTGTCTTCTAATCAGCTTTTCAATTAAAGCATATACTAAATTAAAAAAAAATAAAAATTAAATATATTTTTAATTTCTTAAGTTTAAGTGAAATTTAAAATTAGTCTCTTTTCAAAAATTTTGACCAAATTAGTTCTTTATCTTTAAAAATGTATGAATTTAATCTTTTTAACCAAATTTTATTAAGTTTATTTAACATTTCAAACGTATTTTATGATAGTATTTGAATTATTTATACTATTAAACACATTTTCGCTTCGATATTAACTCAAATATAATCATAAAATGTGTTTAAAATATCAAATAAACTTAACAAAATTTAGTAAAAAAAATTAAATCCAGGTATTTCTAAAGATGAATGACTAAATTGGTATAAAATTTCGATGAGGAAATAATTCTAAAATTCACTAAAACTTGAGGAACCAAAAATATATTTAACCAAAAAAATGTCAAGGGTTCTTCTTAAACATGTTTCAATGAAATGGAAGGAATGAGAAGATTGAAGTAGCCCATTGCTTGGTTCTTCTTAAAATCAGAAAATCCCCCAAAAGATGTCAAGGGTTGAAGCATCTTAGACATATCCTTATAAACCAGAACACTAAAATATCCCTTCAAAACATGCTCATAAGAGTATTATAACTAACAACATCAACCTCCGTTTTCTCATTTCTCATTTCTCATTTCTGATTTGTGATTCAGCACACGTTTAGTTTGTTATTTATTGCTATGATTTGTGATTATGTTACTTATAGATCCCATCACTTCTGTGCATATAGCTTGTTTCTAATGTACAATAAGTTAGGGTCATCAAAAAATGAAAAATGGAAGAAACTCCCTCTTGAATTTGAATGGGTATGCCTTATTACATATATGCATCTCAAAAGGGATAAAATTAAGACATTAAAAGTACATATAGATATATAGGGCAATGTAAAATCTTCACACTATTACCGCTTGGAATCATTCATGTTTTTTCCTTCAAAAAATTCACCTAGGATTCGCTCTAGATCTTCAGCACTGTATTTGATGTACCTCTGACTACTCTTTACATTCTCCACCAGAGGCCTGAAAACCATAATCTCAGTTATGATTTATAGCTAAACAATCTCGTAAAAAATTGTTACAAAAATGTTAACAATACTCTTAGCACATTCTTAACTATTGTGGAACTGTTGAGAATCACTTACTTTCTAATAAATTTCATGTAATAGTTAAGAGTTAAAAAGAGTATATACTAGAGAGTGTATTTGATAGCAGTACAGGCCCAAATGAAGAAATCAACACCATCCACCAGATCAATGAGGCAGCTGACCCAATGACGTCAACAAGGGTTGGCAGGATGCCAAAATATTTAGTGGATTACAAACTTTGATACGTGGGGAGTGAGTGAGGGAATATTGATATATTACGTGTCAATATTTTAGTGGGTTTGTTATGAGTCTGTTATTCCCTGTCTTATAAATGCTATGAAGGAATGAATGAAAGAATAACAAGAAAGTTTTCATCTATTCTCTGCCCTTTTTCTGTAGGAGGTTCCTTGACCTCGAATCAAGGCTTTTTATTCATATCAGTATTGCTATAATTGGTTAAAAGGAGAATACGCACCCGAAACGTTTCACAAATGATCTATAGGCAGGCAACAAGACTTCAGCAACTGCAAGAATGAGAGATTCTCGCAACTCTGTGTCTGGTACTGTCCACTGAGATTGTTTCTGATGAAGTTCCTCGAACATAGTATTGAATGCCTTAAACCTGAGAACACAGACGCAGTGACAAGTGAGAAAAGAACGACAGAGGCTTTACTTCTTAAATAGCAACCCAAATGAAGCAACAAAAAACCTACCTTTCTTTAACAACTGCTCTTGAAGCACCACTACTGCCACCATCACCACCAGCAGTACTACCGCCACCACTTGATGAGATGAGGCCCTGAATAGAGAGGGATTGAAGAATCTGCCAATAGAAAGAAAGTCATCAGAATGTAAAATAGCTTCTAAAGTAATTGCAAATCAATGGAGAATTGGTGACATTGTGTTCTATATCATGGGCACAGAGTTCAACAAAAACAGAAAGGAAGAAATTACTTCTCAGGAACAAATTTGATAGAAAGATAAACATAATAGCTCTGATTGTGTACTCATGCTAAATACACAATTTATTCTTGTAGAAAAGGTAGGATGCTAAATGAACAAATTTGTATGTTATAATTATAAAGATAAGGATCACATCCTATATAGTTTCAGCTCATTGTCTCTCTCTTTCCTATAGTTTAACATATCTGAATCTACTAAAGAATGAATCCCTCACTACCTTCTTCCTTTCATAATAATAATTCTAGGATATAACAAAAAACTGAGGTAGCATCCATGATAGCTGCAACTGCAAGGCATAAAGTGGTCATCTCAATCAATAAGAAAATCACCTTTGCCCAAGCATTTCTTTTGTATTGATTGGCATGCTGTTGCACAATTTTCCTATGTCGTTGTATCCAATCATCCCCCATCAAATCCTTCGCTTCAGACCTAAATTAGAAAAGAATTAAGAGAACAACAATTCTGAACTGGCAGAAGATGCAGTAAAATTAAAAAGGACATTTGGATGACATACCTTCGAACTGATCTGACAATATAATGAATATTGTTCATGAGAAATAGGTGTGTCAAAGCAGGGTCTTTATATTGCTTAGATTTCCCATCTAAATTGGTTTGAAGAGCTTGCAATATTCTCATGGTCACAGAAGCTAACTGTGAAGAATCACTTTCACCTTCAATCCCTTGGAAAAGTTGGTTTAAGGTAGACCGATAGCTGCAAATATTTAGTGAATTTGGGTATGATTAAATATTTCAAGATCTCAAGGGTAGATAGAGGCATGATTTACAATGACAATAAAAAGGAGAAAGTACGTTAAGCATTATCCTCACATAGTGTTAGAAAGTACGTTAAGCATTATCCCTTCATTTGAACATCAATAGGTTTGGAAAACAAAACTCAAACTAGTACAAGAGAAAAATCAACAGGATGATTTGGTAAAGATCAGACATCAGGTTTGGAAAACAAAACTCAAACTAGTACAAAAGAAAAATCAACAGGATGATTCGGTAAAGATCAGACATCGTTGAACACAACAAATTAGTGAAAGTCCAGGCATGCTGCAGCATAGTACCCCCTTCACAGTCACAAATGATCTAGTCAGCATTGTGAAATTTGATGCAAATTCAGCATCTCCCTGCTTATTCTTGCAGGAGAACATACATAAAAATTATTAATGATATACATTCAAGGAATCATCTTTCTAACACATGCAAGCTAAATCTTTCCCCAAACCTGTACCAATTACCAAAACACAACTTTTTAATACTTCCAACTTTCCAGGAAAAGGAGTTTTCGGACTCATGAACCCTTAAGTGAATGACTAATTTTTAGTGTACCTTACAAACAAATAAATCAAACAAGCGAAGATTTGCAAAAGAAATTGAAGAAAACTGTGCTGTACCCACAAAAAGATTAAGAAAACCTAAAATAAATTCTACAAATCCTTATTAAATGTAGATGTAGCTTTTTCACACCATGAAAACAATATAAAATGACATAATTTCAAGAATATGCAAGAGAATTTGAAGCAGAATGCAGCATATGTGAACTTACTCAAATAAAAACTTCACATAGTTAATCACATAGCTTGTCAAAGGATGGACAGTTCCATCAGTTACTGCAGTCTTTGTAGCATCTTTTTCAACTGCTTCTTCAAAATCTCCAAAGGTCTCCTGGGCTGTTTGTGCAAGCTGTTTTGTCAAACCCATTACAGCTTCTCTTATTTTGGAGCAAGCTCTGCCTTTAAAGAGTATTTCAATCTGCAAATTTGTCCATAGAAAAGGTTGATAATATGTTACAATTATTGAATTATGCCTTCCAACCACATACAAAACAGCCGTAAAAACCTACATCGCATGAGCTGAACACACAATATATATATCAGACATCTTGGAAGAGAGACACCATAACTACCATGGTTGAGGCGAAATAGTATCACAGGTTGAAGAAAACAGTTGGGAGTAAAACCTAGAAAGAGACTCTCTTTGACCAATAATAAACTAAATTCCATCCCTTAAAGCACGTGTGAGTGGCTTTTCATATATACTTAAAATGGCATTATTATTTAGTTGTGACAAAGTCAAGTAAGAACAGTAAATATGAATCATAACTAATAGGAATTGGCCTTATACCATGATAATATTAAGATTATAATAGCGTTCCAACTTTACAATAAAGCATACCATAGTAATAACATAAGATAGCCCACACATACAGAACGATCTAAGTTATAGAATTCTCAATTTTCAGTTCATATATGTTCAAAAAGTACACAGAGTTGTTTACCTTTCAATAATAACAAATAACAAAAACTAATTAACTGACAATGACAAAAATAAAGTAACAGAGAAGAGGGTTGCTGGCCTTCCGGTTTGGACATGCACGTTTCAGTTTTAATAATACAATACGAAGGCAGTCAGTGGCTCAAGGCACACCTCCTTAAGCCTTGGGTTGCACACAGGCTAGAAGATTGTGGTTGGTCCATTTGCAAGTTGCTGCCTTCCAGTTTTGATACTTCAGATAAGGGCTACTTATTTAAAAATAACCTAATTAAGTTAAGCTATTCTTACTATTCTCTAGCAAGAGAAATTTGTGAAATTAAATTAGGCTTAAAGTGCACTTTACAAGAAAATCAACAAATGAGATGACAAGCCAAGTGCCGACTTATTGTCCTGAGAAACATGGAATTTGTATGTTTATATTGAAGTGTGGAGATATTTTAGGAAGTTTTAGATTTGATTTCTATTGTTTTTAATTTTGTATATTGGTTGTATCTTGATTTTATTACTAGCATATCACAATCTTAGGAATTTGTTTCCTAGAATAGGCAATGCTTATTTCCAAATATATCCAACAAATATATATATATATATATATATATATATATATATATGTAAAGAGACTGAATAAGAGAGAAATTATTTCTTCTAAACTTGAGATGAAGCAAAACATTAACCATAATTATTGATTGAAGAACAATAAACCAATTTGTTATGAATGAACTACAGTACAATTTAGGCAATTTTCTTGGGGAAAAAAGCTATTTGTTATGTGTTAGAAGGTAAATAGATGAAGTGGGTGTGACACACTGGGATTTCTTGAAAAATCCTTCTTGAAATATACATTACTCTATGGGGAATAAAGTTAAAGAAAATCATAAATTTCGAAGCACCAATTTTGATATAGATAACATAAAACGTCTAATGTCAAAAATAAATATTGGACGCAAAGACATCAATAATACATATAGTTAAAATGCAAAATTTAGTTGAGAATTAAGATTTATGTAATTCACACTGTCATAACAAATTTGCAAAGTTTTACAATTTACCCCATGACACTGGCCCTAACAATAGAATTTTAAGAAACATATCTCTTAGTCAGTGAAAATAAATAATGAAGTCGTATGGAAACAAAGGTTAAAAAGAATATTGAGTCTTGCAATTTTATAAGCTTTTCCTTTTAATTTTGTCTTCCTTTTTTCTGTTAGCAGTGTACAGGAAGTGCCAGACACCGGTCAAAAGGGTGTCCAACAAACAAGTGTCAAACTCGGCAACACACAATTCTACATATGCCTCCCCTAAAAATTGGCTATTGATTATTAAATAAATTATAATTAACCTTATAAGATTTACGAAACCTTCACAATGGACTCAAAGTTGCAGCAAGATTCAAGAATTTGGATTTTAAAAGAAAATACCTCTGAATGGATTTCTTGCAATATTTCATACATGTCCAAAAGCACAAATAACTTTTCAGGTGATCTCTTGCTTTTGGCAATAGCTTCTCCAAAACTAAGCAGCATGGAAATACTGTTTGTAGTTACTTCAGCAAAACACTGATCACCAAGCGAGTCAAATCCTTCAAATATCTGATCACAGACTTTCCGTTCGGCAGCAAACAACAATTTGACCTGTTCATGTACAATTGCATATTTAACAAAAAATATGTAAAAGCATATGAACAAATTTGGCAGTGATCTTACAGCAATACGCATGAAATGAATCCAGTTTCCAATTTTGGCTTCCAAAACCTCCCATTGTAGCTTTTGAACATCATCTTTGTTCAGCTTCTCAACTCCAAGCTTTTGTAGGCTTTCTTCTAATACTTTAGAACGGGTATCTCTGAACAATGATGATGATGAAGATGGTGATAATCATAATTTCAACAACAGTACTATTTATTCAAATGATAACATTTAATACAGTTGAAACAGGTATGGGAGGCATACAATTCAAAGAGGACTTAAATTTCTGCATTAGCACGAGGACATAAACAAGTAATTACACATAATTCTTATGCAGGAGAACAATTGTGATTTTGTGTATATGTTATATACATATCTGATGAGTACCTCAAAAGAACGTAAAAGGACATAAAAACATAGAGCTTAAAGAATAGAGAAATTTGTTTTAAGAATTTCCAAAAGGATATTCCTTGTGTGTAAACAGAATATGCCTTTAAGGAGTAGCTCTAGAAACATAGGATGAGACGTAGAAGATCTAAGTTCCCACAATTAGAATTACTACTAAAGTAATTATCACTACATTAAATATCTCAACTAAAGGGTGGAAATTGATAAGCCATGCATAAATTCTATTTTCATTGGAACACAAACTCATAAATGCAGTACGAAAGTTACCATCAGCTGCATTCTGAATGAAACACCAGTAAGAAAGTATCAGAGCAAGACATACTTACAACTTTTGCTGTAGAAAACACTTTTCTGAAAATTATACTCAACAAGTATCAAATGATTTTTTTTCAAAGTCAGAGTTGGTCTCAGACAGTCTTACACTTGGTTGTCAATAAGAAGAGGAATTGCCCAGTTCCCTAGAATTAATCAACCATATAATGGAATTTTAAAGACCATGATACAAATCTGCATCATGTTCTTCTCTTTTTTTGTCCCTTTGAGGAATCCAAGCTTTCCTCTTCCACTACATCTAACATGTTGCTCGCATGAACACTGCCTAAATCACTCATGGAATTATTCAAATTTCAAAGAAATGCTTCATGGAGATTTTCAGAATTTGACATGTAAGCTTCTGGAAATGTTAGGGAAATATTGGATCAATCATAGAAATGTTGGATCTAAGCTTCAATAACCAACTGATGAACGACTAACCAAGGATTAAGGAGAATGAAACGTTTCCAACAATTTCCCCCAAACAGTTAATGAAAAATAGTGCTAGGAATTGGGAAGAACCTTGTGCCAATCAATCCAATGAGATAAGCAAGTATGCGGAATTGTCACTTGCGACCTTGCTCACAAGTTAAGAACTCCTAAGAGAGAAAACTCTATACTTCCTGAACTTTGATTAACCACCAATGTGCCACTAAAGAGATAAGCTAAGAAGTACTACTCTAGGATATGCAAAGGAGGTAGTGACTTGCCAGATAAGGTATGACACATTCATAAGATATGACACATTCAAGATAAGAACTCACATATTTTTATTTAATTGAAGTTATAAAAATGAGTAGATGAGCTTCTTTATATTGAGAATATAATGAGAAGAGATTATCCAAACAAAACATAGAATAAACTAGATTTAATCATGCCTTTGGTCCTCATTTTCGTAGCGAAATCTCAATTTGGTCCTCTATTTTTTTTCATCTCAATTTGGTTCCTGTTTTGGAAAATTTGATCTCAATTTAGTCCTTTCCGTTAATGCTACAGTAACAGCGTTAAATGGGGTGCCACGTGTTAGTTCCTCAATTTTTTGATTTCTTTTTATTTTTTTATTTATTTTTTTGATTTTTTTTAAAAAAATAAAAAAATGTGTCACGTGTCAAGCTGTCGTCGTGCCACAATGACAAAGTGGTGTGACAGTGATAATGTCAGGTGTCAATATTATACCAGGTGTCATTTCCTCAATCTCATTTTGGTCCCTGTATTCTAATTTTTGTCTCAATTTAGTCCCTATTTTTGTAAAAATAGTGCAATTTGGTCCCTCTCTAAATTGAAACAAAAATTAATTTTTATATAAATGTTTTAATTAAATTTGATATTTTTATTCAAATTGATATTTTTATTATATATTTTTAACATAGCTAAGTTTATTTAAATTTGTGTTTCACATTCAACTTTACTTAAAATTGTTTTCAAACTTTAAATTTATATGTTTTTTATTGTTACATGAACTAGTTAATTTATGAATTTTATTTCTATTAACAACTTTAAAACAATTTTAAATAAAGTTGAATGTAAAATATTAATTAAATGAACTTAATTTTGTTAAAAATATTTACTTAAAATATCAATTTTGATAAAAATATTTGTGTACATTTATATAGAAATTAAATTTGATTTCAATTTGGAGAAGGACAAAATTGCTGAATTTTTACAAAAATTGAGACTGAATTGAGACAAAAATTAAAATAAAGGGACCAAATTGAAAAAATGGAAATGACAGCTGACATATAAGTGACACATGTCATTGTCACTGTCATGTGGCACAATGACAGCTTGATACATGGCAATTTTTATTTTTTTTTAAATTCAAAAAATAAAATAAAGGTCAAAAAATCCAGGAACTGACACATGACACCCCTTTAACGGCGTTACTGTACCATTAACGGAAGGGACCAGATTGAGACAAAAAAAAAATAGAGAGACCAAATTGAGATTTTGTTACGAAAATGGGGACCAAAGGCCTGATTAAACCAATTAACTAATACTAAGGATAACTAGTTTATTCTTGCTAGTCTAAAAATCAAATGAAAATTACACTTTTTTTTCATTTTTAGTATCTCATCACTCCACTATCAATTAATATTTTTAGAACTTAGATGTAACGGGTTTAGGCCCACATCTTTGTATTTTCCTATTTATAAATCCATAGCTCTATGTGCTCTATACACATTAGGGATTAAGCCTATGCCTCTCTCTTTTATTTTAATAGGCCTCTCTCTTTTATTTTAACATGGTCTTTTCATGAAAGATGGGATTTGAGCTAATATAAAGAGTAGCTTGATTGTTACATATTAGTGTTTTACTCAAGAAAATATTGTATGAAAAATCAAGATTGAGTATGTTAATTATAATGCTCAACTAACAGATGTTTTTACTAAATCATTAAGGAAATTAGAACTGATTATATTAGTAACAAGCTTGGTACATACAATTTATATGCACTAGTTTGAAGGGGAGTGTTAGATGTATGTAACAGGCTTAGGCCCATCTCTTTGTATTTTCCTATTTAGAAATGCATAACCCTATGTGCTGTATACACATTATGGATTCAGCCTATGCCTCTCCTTTATTTTAACAAATATCATCACCTTTTGCCAAAAGAATTCCCCAATAAGCTTTATGACATGAGGTTGGAAAATCCTCCAACTAAAAATTTCCCTATCCATCCATTGACAGTCAACCTCATCCCCTTCTTCCATTTCCTTTTCTTCTTTCGTTAGCTTTTTCTCCATCTCAGCATCTCTCACCACTTCCCCAATGATTGTCACATTCAAACTCTTTTCAGGACAGTGATTACCTAGAGCATATGCTCTTGCACATCAAAAACACCCTTCCTTCCTCCTTTGCACAAATTCAGCATAAGAGATATTTTTATTATCCATATTTCTAGCCACTAGCCAATTGGATTTTGAAGATTAAGATATTGAACCTTGAGTGTTTTGTGCCCCCATGTTCGAAATACTACAAACTCCACTATTCAAGGCATACAAATTATTGAGGCACTCATTGAACCACCTATTGTAACAACTCCTCTCCCTACATATCAAAATCTAGAAACTTCACCTATCCCACTTTTCTGTACACCCTCATCATAACCCCAGATATACTTCATAATATCTTCCACCTCCCGGCCCACCCACCCCCATGACTTGTGTCAATTCGTGAGGGTTATGTGGACAACAAACTCCTGATATCATGGCACAACCCAATCAAAGAAAAACCCCAACAATTATCTCGTTTGGATTAGCTTGTGCACCTGAAAGCTCAAATTCTTGTATGTACTCTTCTACACCATCAGTTTGTCTCAACAAGGCTATTCTTTCATAAACCAAACCCCAACCATTGTCTCCAAATCTCCTCATCAAAGCCTCCAGAAAACCTTTTAAAGAAAGATTCTTGATTTTTTGCAATATTAAAATCAGTGTACAGCAGCAGTACCCTCCATAACTTATCAAGGCCAAATATAACCGCTCTGTAGGTCTAATTGGTTGAACTTCAAAAACAAATTTTCTTGTGATCTTGACCCTCAAAAGTGTAATTCTACTTTCTTGGTCCAACATCTTCTTGGAAACTCCTTTTCATACCTTTCACCCTCTTCTACTGCCTCTCCTTATTCTTGACCGCCAAGATTCAGTGAATTGACTCCTTCCACTAACTAATTTCTGGCTATTTTTTCTCAAAATAATTTCTTCAAATATTCAATATTTCCTTAAGATCTGCCAGTATCACTTTCTCTGTTACAAAACAACATAACTCAAAGGAATTATAGAAACCAAAACTTATTGCAACCAAAACAACAGGATAAACAAAATTTATAAATTTACACAATAAAAAGCATTATAAAAGCTCACTTTACAGTTCAGGGTTGTTTTGCAATATGCATAACTAGAGGAACAAAACAAGGCAATTTCTTTTTCCTTTCACTGTGAAAAAAGTTAATAGGAGAAGCTCTACCTGTATATTTTGAGCAACTGTTGTTGGTGACCAGCTTGAACCATTTGCTCAGTTAAATTATTGAGCAACGGCAATATTCTTGGTGGTATAAGAACAGGAGGTGTGTATACAACAGTATCGGCATTATTTTTATGTGGCTCAGAATGCATGTAAGAATGATTCTTGCTGCTGGAATCATCATCATGGCCTGGTGATGCTGATGAAGGTCGCATTGTGTTTGGAAGAGAACTAAAGAGGCGTTCAGGCTCCACAGGTTTGCTGGAAACAGAGAACAAGGCATGGTGCTAAATAACTTAATATATTTTTCATTGAAAAACAAACTGAACTATTTTGTCAAACAAAATGTCAAAGGTTCCTCAAGAATACAAATGTGATTCTACACCAGGTAATCATTTTCCTACATAATTTAAACATATTTCTATGATTAATATTATTAAGGACATCATCAAGTCGTTACCAACCCTATAATCTTGGTCACACAATAGACCGTTGAAAGTTATAAGCACAAGACCTACTACAACAAAAATACCAAACCTTTATATAAATATAACAATTAGGTGGATGATACAAGAGAGCAATATCAGCATACTTCAAAATGGATTAAATTCATTTCATAAAAGTTGTATTTCAAATATTATTAAGTCCTATTCATAAGACCATGCCATTCATATTATACAACAACGATATCCCACAAGATGGACTTTAGCTACGTGGATCATCAGTTGACATTGGGCTCATTTAAAAACCAAATTATACATAAATAACGAAATAATGACAGAAAAGTGGCTTATATGTTAGCAGCTAGAAGTTAAAGGACCTGACCGTTACCAGATTACTTTATTTATTTAAGATTGATTTATCTAATGAAACATCATTTATCTGAGTGCGGGAACCACAATGGTGATTTAGTTTATGCAAGAAAATGAACTTTTGGTTGAAATGTAAAAAATCAACAACATTAAGAAAATAAACACAAACCTGTAAGACGATAATAGACGCTTAAACTCTTCTTCTAGCTTAGAAATAGCTTCGGCTATCAAATTATTGGCACGGATGGCAATACCATCATCATTCTTAAAACCCTTTTTATTGTTAAAAAATCTAATGTTTCGTCGCAGCTGATCAATTGCTTCAAGATAGCTCTTCACATCTTCATGTGGACCTTTAATTATTTTTGCTTCTGCCTGCATATTAAACCAATGGGAACACCATATATATGACAGTGGAAGGAAATTCCTTAAGCTGGTAAAACAGAAGCAGAAGAAGGATAAATGAGAAACTGATTTCAAAAAACCCATGACTAGGGTAGTGCTTTAACACATCATATAGGACAAAGAATGATGAAATAATTTATGAAGAAACACACAAGAATATGATTAGCAAGATGCAAAATAAAAATATAAATAAAACAAACACTAATATTTCTGAACATCCCTTTGGTATGATTAAGTTTTCACTCGATAACACTTGCACACCTAACTAAAGATTGTTATCAGGCACTAAAAGAGGTTCTATCTGGGGTAGGACATTTCCTAATAAAACTTACATGATAAACTGAAAACCAGTGAAATTTTTTCTTCCCACCAAATCTGAAAATGTGTATTAACCTACAATTGAAATTATTATTTAGGTTATTGCATCATGATGTAACAATTGTATCATTGTATTACATATAATATAATCATTATATATTTGCAGTAATTGCCTTTGTCATGCTTTTTAGCAAAATCTTTACACAGCCAATTCCAACTTCAAATGAAAGAGGAGGGCTGTGTCAGCCCATTTGTTTATCATTTTTAATCTTCCTCTTCATCCAACTTCTCTCAGAATTTTCTGCTTTGATTTTTCAGAAACTTGTATGATACAGAAGCTAGAATCAGATTCGTTCACAAACACTTGCATTTCATTTGACAACATATTAGCACTGTGAAGGGAGCCATGACAAAGCATTGACAAATAAAATTAAATTCTAAATCCTTTTACCCAGATCAGCATCTTAACCAGATCTAAGGATGGAACAATTTTCAAAAGAAATAGAATACTTTATAGAGTGAAGCAGATCATGAGGTGATTCAAAATTTCAAACAGTTAATGATTAGCAATTGTAACCACCAGAAGAATGGAACCTGATAATATTGATCAAAGTGGGCCAATATGGCCTCTGCAGACTTCAAAGTCCTATCAATGTTCTCGTGAGCTTTCCTAATAGAATGTGTTCTGATCTGCAAAACCAAACACAAAATAAGAAAAGGAAACCTACCACACATCCAGCAGCACATGGGAGTATCTTGAAAAAGAAGAAAAGGCAAAACCCAGAAGTTCCTTAAAAGCTAAGCAAGAAATAATGTTGAGTCCTTGATAAAGTGGGAAATTGCTGACAGATGCAGGCACAGTTGCAATCACAAAGAACCTAAGGTCTTTGTTTGTAGTCACAGTTTCATTGTGTTGCAAGACATTACAGATAAATGCAGTGACAATTACAGTCACAAACACCCCAAGTAAGGTATTCATTTGTGAACACAGACAGACTTTGCTGTGATCTTTGACATTGTCAGAAATTGCAAACAAATGCCGCCAAAATTGGGATTGCATAACCACAAGACACCGTTTCATCGCTATCCTTTGTATTGAAGGACAGTACAGACAAATATGACCACACTTACAATCCCAGAGGACCCAGATAAGATCCTCTGTTTGGAACTTAAGTTACCATTTCCTTGCGATCTTTGATATTGTAATAAATTGCAAACAAATTCAACCACAGTTGCAGTCGCATAGACCCCAAACAAGGTCTCTGTTTACTACTGCAGTCACAATTTTGTCGCGATCTTTGATACTGTAGGACCCCAAATAAGGTCTCTGTTCGCTACTGCAATCTGATTTCCTCGCGATCTTTGGTACCGTGAAAATTTTCAGACAAATGCGACCACAGTTGCAGTCACAGAGACCCTGATATGAATCTCAAAAAAAAAAAAAAAAACTATTTTGGGTCTTGCTTTAGTCAAATGAGTCTTCCATCCATTGTAAAAGATTTTTGAAATTATCAGACCGTAACAGATTAATATCAGACCCCAGATAAGGTCTCTGTTCCCTACTATCGTCACGATCTCTAATATTGTGAAAAACTACAGACAAATGTTAACAGAGTTTCCATTACAAGATTTCAAACAAAGTCTCTGTTTCCAGCTGTGGTCTCAATTTCGCCGCGATCTCTTATATTGTGAGAAACTATAGACAAATGCAACCATGCAACCACAATTAAAGGCATGGAGACCTCCAAATCCTTGACTTTGCAGCAGACACCAAAACAGAGAACTTTTTCGAAACCTTGCAAAAACTGAAAGACCCAATTAAGAAAAAAACGATTTTGAGTCGAATGAGTGACCTGGGTAGGTCGCATGGCGGTTTCCAGGGCGGAAAGGCGGTGGTCGAAGGAGCCCAGAATCGAAACGACGTCGTCGGTGATGGTCTGGCTTCTCTCCAGAGACGCTCTCATAGCCGAAGCTTTCTCACTCAGCAAGTCACCACTAGCCACAGCCATTACCATCTTTTCTTCCTCTTCTGAAATCTTCTTCTTCTGCTTCTGAATTTTGATTTGGATTTGTTCTTTTGCTAACACGGAAACAATTGAAAGTTGAAATGGAAAACACCGTCACCTGCGAAGACTGCTGTCACCAGTTTTACGCACTTTGTCTGTTTTGGACTTTCGGTGAAATTTCAATTTTCATGCTTTGTGACGTTTGCCACCACTTTTTATACACGGGAGAAAAAACAAAAATTAAAAGAGAAGTAAAGTGGAAAGGAAAATTGTTTGTTTAAGAAGTAATGAAAAAAAATGTTTTAATTATAATATAATTTTATTTAAATTTTTATTTTTATACATTTTGTAAAGATTTACGTAGTTCCCACCCTTTCAATCATTTAAAATGGCCATATGAGTATAATATTTTTTTTCTAATATCGTGTTAGATCTAAAGTTAACAAAATTATAAATAATTCAAAATAAATAAATAAAGTATAGAAACCCAAAGTATGCTTAAATGTTTGGTTTGTTTAAAAGTATAACAAAATAAATAAGTGCTTACGATAAAAAAAAAGGTTTAAATAAATTAAAGATATTTGATTTAAAAAATGAAAAAGAAAGAGTAGAAGAGATAAGTAAACAAAATAAATAAATTGTTGACGGACCATTCAATTTTTTTATTTCAATCTTATCAAATAAACGTCGTTTTAATGATTGACAGGATGAGTGAAAAAGATATATTTCTATTATATTTTTATCATTTAAAATGAAAATAATTCGTAGCAATTTTGATATTTATACAATTGATAGATTTTGATTTCCTCACAAAAAGTTATATCTTGAATAAGGATTAACAAAAAAGTTGAAATGGTCCTATTTATGACTAGTAAAAGTACCAGTCATATATCTTGCTTTGTATTGGTGATTGGTTTCCATAATTTGAACTTTCTATCATTTTGTATATTACGATAAAAAATAAATTTTATAATGGACAATATAATAAAAGTTTTAAAAGTATTGGACTTAGGAATTAATGACTGATTTTGTTATTGATCCAAATTTTCATTCATGCTATTAGTAGGAAAATTTTGATTTATTTATTTATTTAGTATAAATATCATAAGTAAACAGCACATAAAAATTAAAATCAAGTTAAATAAAATAAATAATATAAGTTAAATGAATCCGCATGGTCTTACAATATTATTTAATTATAGATTATTCTACTTTTTGGTCCTTTATTTTTATTTTTTATTTTCTTACGTTTGGACTTTTCTTCTAACTTCTAAAAAGTTTATTTTTGCATTTCAAGATTTTGAAAGCTGATTTTGGTTATTTATATCATACATCGGACAGAAAAAAGTTAATTGCATGTGTTCTATATAAAAGTATTTGAAAAAAAAATCCATAAACTATATTTAGAATGATTTGTCATGTTCATCACCAATCCTTCTAGTTATTATGTGTTAAAAATAATGTATAAGGTTTAATTTAATAAATTGGGTTATTGTGGAGAGATATGTGATTTCCAGACACATTTAGCCAAATGTTAACCAATTAATGCAATTGTTTATAGATACTTCTCACATTGTTTGAAAGGACAACGTTAATTTGTTAGACAAAATTATTTAATCATGAACAATCTAATTAAGTTGGTTTTATTTTAATAGTTTCATAAACGATGTTCTAATGTTTATTGAGTAGAATAATATTGATAAAACATCTTATTATTTATATCATAACAACAATATCAAGTTTGGATGAAATAATATTTTGTTACAAGTGTGTCTATCAAATAAAGCAATCACATTATCAACAGAAAGTAAACACAGTTTTTGTAAAAAGTACAAAAACAAGTGAAATATATATATATATATATATATATATATATATATATATATATATATATATATATAAAGATGTGGTTGAATCATTAACACAAAAAAGTCATTTACGTCCGACACTTTTTGCTTTTCTCATCTGGTTTAGGTTAGACATAGTAACGATAACCGTAAATTTATGTATGACTATGTATTAACAGACGTAAATTTACGTTTGACACTATGTACCAGACGTAAATTTACGTCTCGTACGCAGTGTCAGATGTAAATTTTTACACATGATTTTTTTGACAAATTTCCATGCTTTTGCATCGTCAACCCACCACATGAAACGCAAAAACAACTACAGCTCATCCACACGCTAGATCTGCACAAACCACTGTAGGTCCTCCACAAAGTCACCACGCAACCACGACGCAATCGTCGGAGCACCACCACCTCCACATAAACATATCATCCTTCACCATGCAGATCAGCCACCAGCCACAACGAGCACTTGCTAAAGCGATCCACTTCCTGCAACACTCCATCTTGTCAACCATACCGCAGATCCATCTCCAAATAGCCATTGAAAAAGCACATGAGAGGAGCAAACACAATCTGCGACGTCGCCAACTAGAGTCCTCTGCCGCTGCACTTCCACCAAACCGCCACCACTGGATTTGCGAAAAATTGGGGTTTCAACGTAAATGGATATGCACCAAAACAGAATCAAAAGAGAAACAAACCTCTCAACAATCAATCACGCGATGAAATAGTGGTGCAGTCGCGAAACCACAAATTCACTTTCTCGCACAATCATGGTGTTGTGGGGAAGAAGATTAGGAATTTATGATTTACATCTGGCTAGGACAAATCAGAAATAAATTTACGTCTGATGGGACAAATCATACGTAAATTTACGTTTGACTCTAGCGCGTCAGACGTAAATTTTCGTGCAGCGTGTGCAATCAGATGTAAGAAATGAGATTTATGTTTGACCCTAGGGCATCAGACGTAATCAATTGATAACTTATTTACAAGTTTGCCATCAATCATTTTTTATGTCTGATTTTAGTGGATCAGACGTAAAATCGCAAACATAAAATGTCTATTTTGTGTCAGTGTGTAATGAAAAACTTCAACTTTGTTAGTGTATGGTCGGGTACATCCCGACCCAATAAGACAGAAATGGCCCAGATCACCCTGACCCAAGTATGAGGCACATTCGTTGTGGCCTAGTCACTGGGATACCTGTTTTTCACCTTTTCTCCAACACAACAGAGGGCCCAATAAGTGTGATGGCCGGATATATCCCGGCCCCTTTTGGCCGTGTACATCCCAGCCCAATGATGTGACAGATAGAATATGGGATTATGGCGCAGAGGTACAGAGGAGCAGCGGCGTAATCTCAGCCAAAAAGGAAGGATTTGATATTTGGCGAAGTACAGACGGGTAAACCTCAAAAAAGAAAGGAGTTGATATTTGAGAAGTACAGACGGCCAAACCCCAAAAAGGAAAGAGTTGATCTTTGACAAAAGTACAGACGGACAAATCTCAGAATGGAAATAGCTGATCTTTAACAAAGACACAGAAGAACAATCTCAGCCAATAACGAAAGAACCGATGCGTGCAACCTTAGTCGGAAAGGGAAAGAATCGATCCTCGAATACGAATGACCCGCAAATAATAATAACAGGTCCATTAAGAAATTAGTATAAATTAAGGCCTAGTGAACAGGTAAATGTACGCTTTTCTCACTAACCAATTACACCTCATATCAATCACTTTCTGACTTGAGCGTCGGAGTGCCTGCAGGTACCCCCACCCCCGGAGTGCAGACGGCAGAGAGATCCAGGAGGAGTCCAGAGAGGAACAGGAGGAGGTTCGACATAGAAGGTTCTTGAGATCGTCTGGTTCTGCACCGAAATAGTATCGATCAGGTACAAACCTATTGTTGCAATACCTTGTCTAATAGATGAGTTTTCAAAACTTTTTTCAAAAATGTAGTTTGAGAGACTTTCATTTCTTAATTAGTTCAGGTTTGTAACATGCTTTAAAAAAAGAAAAAAAATTACCCTTAGAGTTTTTATAATAGTCTATTTCTAAATGCATTATACATTTAGTGCTTGATTAATTTATGAAGTTTCACTAACATTACAAAGATACAACCGAGTATCATCTAGACATCAGTCACTTTTAGCTAAAACAATCTAAATATTATCTGAATACTCTCATGACTAAAATATTGAATATTGTTTATAAAATGATTATTCCTAGTAAAAAAAACCGAGTATAGTTTTGAAACTAATCACTTCATGCCAAGGGTTTGGTTAATAAATGTAATGATGGAATGCATCATAAAATTTTGCTCAATAATTATAGAGACACTGACCAAACTTTCTAGCATTGATGATGCTGAGATAGGCTTCTTACCTTAAAAGTAAGCATGGACACACATTATTTTATACTATTTGACATTTGACACACTTAGCATTTCACAGTCTGAAATGCTAATTAGTGTATAATTGGTAAGGCTCAAATTTAGAGACTTGCCTAATCTTCAAAATAGTAATGGAAAAAAAAAGAAGAAGAAAGACCTAAACAAGCTATTATTTGTTGAAAATAAGTTTAATCAAACACTTGGAAAATGCTTCATACAAATAATGTCTGAAAATACTTACTTGACCCACAAAGCAATGAATGGTCATTAATTCTACATTCAATTCAACTTAAATATTTTATCCAACTAGAGAATTTATTTATGCATTTTTGTAATCTTTATTTTGTTTTAATTTATGAAAAAAAAAACTTTTACATAGTAAAATTCAAAAGTCATTTTTATATGAAAAAAAGTGTATGGATTACACAATTTGAAAACTTTTTACTTATGAATTATGTAATATAGAAGTAATTTTTCATGAAAAAAAAAGTTTCAAAATTGTAAAAGAAAATTATTTTTAACTTTTGGAGTGTTCAATCTTAAAACTTTTTTAACATTCAAATTCTACAATTCATGTCATTTTTACACGAAAAAGAAAAAACTTCAAAATTTCACAAATTTGAAAGTGATTTTTTCATACAAAAAAATTGCATGGAATAGTCAATAATGTTAAAATTAATTGATGAATTAATTATATTATATGACTCATTTGAAATATTATGATGGACCTAATTGTGATTTAATAAAATTTAAAGACTTATTGATTATTATTATGAGAAGTAATAATAAAATAAAGATAAAGATAAAATAAAAATCAACACGTTGGTTTATAAAAGGGATTGAGGTTCTATCTCTGACGATAAGGTTTTTTTTACAATAACTAATTAATAACATGATGAGAAGAAGAAAGAAAGACATAAAGATAGATTGAGAAATGGGTGGTTGAAGAACACACAAAAAATTGTAGATTGAGAACGCATATTCACAAGAGGATCTCTTATAAATGAAAGTTAGTACTCTATTATGTTTTATTGTACGAGAATTTAGAGATCCTTAATTGTTTTATTGTCTTATAAATTACACAATTCAAAATTAATTATTTTACATATAAGTGTCTTATAAATTACACAATTCAAAATGTTTTTATAAAAGAAATATGAATTACACAATCTAAAAAACACCTTTTCAATTACTGAATCCAAAATACTTTTTTCCATAAATCCATACATAACATAGGAAATAAAGAAGTGAGAAATAACAAGAAAAAGATAGCAAAAGTAGTTTAGTCCTTTAACCACCCATAGGGATAGAAAGAAATGGGCATGTAAGTAATACACCCACAAATCAAGCAATGACCATTTATAGCCTCAATCATTGTCATAAAAAAAGTGCATATATGATTTGATGCTATCATTTATGTGATCTTTTATTTCCTTTTTTATTTTATCATTTTACTATTTTCTTACTTCTTTATTGTTACGATTTTGGTCACATTGGAAAAGATATATGTACAGAATTACGTAGTTATACATCATTTTTATTATCTGTATATCATCTTGTTTATCTCACCTTCGGTTACTACTTCCTCCACCCCATTTTTTTTCTTCATGCACCCCTTAATTTATAAAATACTCATTTTATCCTTGAGTCAACAGTAGAATGAACCCTAATTTTTCCTTCCTCAACTTCTTGTGATAGCTCCTCCCATGTATACCCTTTTTCTCACCAACACTTTATTATGTTTCTTTGTCATCATATTTTGTAGTAACTCTCCTTCAACTAGGAGGTGACGAAGGATCTAGAACAAGTATTTAGGAAAATAATTTCAGATTGAGAAATACCTTTCAAAACACTTATTTCGAAAATTTATTTTTTATATTTTAGATTTGGTGTTCTATAAAGCATTTTATAGATTTGAAAATACTTTCCAGAACATTCAATTCAAAAAATATTAAAAATAAGGAGTTGTAGAGACTTTTGTTATATTATTTGTGAGGGATAGTTTAGGGAGTACCACTTTTTAGATTTTTTTTTATTATAACTAGTTATTTTAGTTTAAAATAATGGTTAAATTTTAGAAAAAATGGGTTAAACTAAAAAAAATAGTTAAAGTAAATAAACTTTACTTAAAAAATAAAATTAATAGAATAATTATGTTGTAAAATTGATAACAAAATATGTATCGAGAATATCTGTATAAAAATATAAAGAATTAAATTAGTTTCTTAACTTTCAATAAAAATTCGAATTAATTTTTTTTTAAAATTTAACTTTAGTCTAATATAGCCTCCAACTTTATAAATACGTGAATTTATTCATTTTTAAATAATTTTTATTAAGTTTATTTTACATTTTAAACACATTTCATTATAACATTTGAATTGTCTATACTGTTTGATCAAAATATATTTCTCATCTTTAAAAATACGGATATTTAATTTTTTTAACAAAATTTTGTTAACAAATTCTGAGAAAGACTAAATTCATGCAACTCTAATAATGAAAGACTAAATTAATAAGTTCAGAAAGAGACTAATTCTAATTTTTACCGAAAGTTTGAAATATTTAATCCAGAATATAAATAAAGAAAATTTGAAAACATTATATGGAATATTTCAGCAACAAATTACAATTAAGATAATATTTTGAAAAATGTGAAATAAGTGGTGAAGTAAAAGGAAACATATTGAAAGATGTGATATTTTAATGATTTTTTTCGATGTAAAATAAATATTACTAAAAAGTTAAAATTACATTAAAAATATAAAATTATATTAAAAATTTAATTATTTCTTAAATTCATATATTTTTATGAAATGTTATGAATAAAAAGAAATTAAAATATTATTTTCAAATTTATAAATTAATTACTTTATGATTAAGTATTTTTAAATTTTAATATATAACATTTTTTTAAAAATCAAATTAAACATATTTTTATAATTTATTATATTAGTCAATTTTTTTTTCCTATATCACACCAATCAAATTTATTACAACTTTTCTACCCGCTTCGAATAAATTCCCCTCTCTGTTCAAACAAATTTCCACTTTTGTTTTCGTTTTCTTGTTCGCTTCTTGTTGTCATCATGGTAAATTTTGAACCCAACATCTAAACTTTATTAATAATAAAAGAAGGCTTAACTTTTAAAATGGCTCAATCATAACACCAAAATTGAAATCGTATGGCCAAAATCAAACATTTAGAAGAAGTTGAAATTACTGTCACAACAAAGACTCCAAAACCTTCATCTTGCGGCTGAAATCAAGACAACACAGATATTATAATACTTATGATTCCCAATTTATAAGAAACTAAGATAATATTATAAATTATTTATATCAATAATCAAAATTATTTGTATATTCAAAATCATCCAAAAAACATTAATTAATTATAATAATTTTAAAACATTAATTAGTTATATTTCACCCCTTTTAAATTATTATTAGTTATTAAAAAATTAAATATAAATTGATCTAAAATAAATAGACAATTTTAAAAAATTATAATATATGAAGATGGAATAAAAGAATACATATAGAATAAAAGAATACACACAAATATTCCTAACAATGAATATATAATCTAAATATTTTAGATTATATAAAATTTACTCCTAATGTATATAATCATAACACAGGATTTTCTAATTTCTACAAAAAATCACTATCTACCCAAAATCCAAAATTGTTGTGGATCTGCAAAAAAAGGTCTTTTAACTCTGATTCTTCAGAACAAGCCATTGAAGAGTCATGTTTGTGTTTCACAGGAAAGTAATCATAGACAGTTGCAAATGTTGTCACTGATGATAATTCTTCACACACTGTTGAATTTTTCATGTGATGATGTTGTAAATGATTGGAGTTGTAACTCACTTTTAGAGCTAGTGTTTGAGGATGATGAACCGCAAGAAACCGAAACATAAACTCCTGTTGGTCTCACTTTTGGTAACTGCATCAAAGGTTCATTTGGGTTCTGAAAAATGTTCACCACTTTCCTCATCCTTGGCCTCAACATTGAATCAGGATGCAGACAAGCTAAACCAACTATGAGTGCCCTTTTAGCTTCTTCAGCATCAAATTTGTTGTCTAGTTTTTTGTCAACACACTCAACCAAACCATTTTCTGCATGCAAATTCCACACAGAATCCACAAAACTGTTCCCTTGCTTGATCCAGTTCAACCTTTTCCCACATATCACTTCAAGAACTACCATGCCAAAGCTATACACATCTGATTCTGGTGTAGCTCTCCCTGTGAAGCTTAGTTCAGGAGCCAAATATCCAAGAGTTCCATTTAGATTTGTGGTCACTGAGCCTTCACTTTTGAGTAGTCTTGCAAGCCCAAAATCTCCTAAATGAGCATCGTGATTTGAGTCCAACATGACATTGTTTGGCTTCACATCTCTGTGAACAAAAGGGTTTCCACACTCTTCATGAAGGTAGAGTAATGCTGATGCCAACCCTGTCAATACTCTGTGCCTGAGTTCCCAGTTCAGATTTCCTTTGGCTATGAAGTGATCAAGGCTTCCATTTTGCATGTATTCGTAAACCAGGAGAAGATTCTTGCCTTCAATGCACCACCCTTGGAGCTTCACTAAGTTTTTGTGGCTGAGACGCCCTATGGTACATATTTCAGCTAAGAACTCTCTTTCACCTGTGTACACAGACAAGTGGCAGAAAATGGTTAAGAATAAAAGTAGGACGTTAGAAGTCTCACGTCGAATAAAGATAAAGTCAATTCATATTATACAAGAAGGTAAAAACCTCGTCTTACAAGTAGGTAGGTTTTGTGAAATTGTATATAAATAGGTGTAAATCTTATCCTACAAACTAACTTTTGTGAGATTGAGTTAAGTTTAAAATTCACCTGATAACAATGCATTTCAAGATATTCATTATCAATTGGATTCTTACACACATTATTGGACCAGTTTCTAAGTCTTTTAAATGGTAACATTATCCCTAGCAGTTGATAGTGTACTTTGTTAAGGTGTGTTATTTACCAAAACATACCTTGTTTAGAAGTTGCTGAAATCTTCTTTACTGCAACAGTTTTGCCAGAGTATGGTATGATTCCTTTATAAACACTGCCAAATGCACCTTTTCCCAGAAGATTTTCCTGGCTGAAGTTGCATGTGGCTCTTGATAGTTGCTTGTAGGTGAAGACCTTGGGGATATCTGCAGCATTCTTGGAAAGGCTTTCTATATCCCCCTTCTTTTTACCCCTCACATATCTTCTCCAAACAGCTATCCAAATAAAAGGAAATAAGCACACCAGAACAATTACCAATAAGGTCTTGATGGTGCCAACTCTACTGTGTTCAACAGAAAGAACAGGAAGTGGCACTGATGTGAATACCCAGTTGAGGATCTGGTAGCTTTCAGAAAAAGTACTGCCTGTGGAGGCTGTGAAACCAACATAAATGGAGCTTGGAAGGATATCAGGTAGGTCAATTGAATGGTTAAGGACATTCTTCAATTGGCTTTCTGGGTATCCCACAGAGACAAAAATCATTTTACTCCATCCATCATAGTCCACTTTCACCTCAATGTCTCTTCCACTTCTGAGGTCAATGCCAGTGCTATTGAGACTCTCAGATGCAAGTGGATCTGTGATGCTTGTTGTCACTATCCTTATGTGGTTTCCATCTTTATCAAGTTCATTCATCAAAGTGTTCATCTCCACAGCTAGTTGTTGAAAACCCCCACCTACACAACATTCATCAAAATTAGTAAATCAAGATCTTGAGAAAATTTTTAAAACAAGTCTTTTTTTGTTGTCATGTGTAAGAAAACACTATTTAATTTGTCATGTGTGCATGTATGCATTTTTTTAGGCGTGATAGGTACATAAGTCCTCCAGTTGAAGATTAAGGAGAACGAGCGACTCCAATTGAGGACTAAAGGAGAATGAGTGATTGATGGTTATTATCGGCCCCAAAGTGGGGATAATGTTTCAGTCCCAAGTTTGATGATAGAATTGTTGTCAATCACTATACATCTGAGAATATTATCTATTTTAGAATCTATGTTCCATCACAGTTTTGTCCTTAAGTCTCAGAAGATGGAAGGAGAACAAAATATTTAAACTTGACAACACAATAATTTAATATAGTATTTTACCTGGTGTTGACTGATCAAAGATGCCATGATATGAGCCATTTGGTGAGGGCCTATTATCATTAGCAAACAGTAGTGCCACTCCATCTCCATAGCTGGTTGAGTTTTCTGAAGAGGGAGTGATCCTAAGAGTGAATGTGGTGGAGATAATTGCAGGCCAAACATTCACAGGGTGAGGGTACAAAACCCTTCCAACATTTCTGGTTGTGTTAGACAGTGTTGAACTTGAGTTGCTGCTTTGTTGTGGCTCTGGTGTGAGACTCAAATACCCATTACCTGCAGTGGCTGAACCCATGCAGAGAAGCTCACCATTGGTGCAACTCTCAGAAGTGAAAGTAACAAAGGAGAAAGTGTTGTGGTCAACCACAGTGCTTGCACCAAGTTGAGTTTGTATCAGAAAGTTGAAGAGCACCATAAGCATGATGAACATGGTTGTTGTGTTGTGCATGCTCAACAATGAAATAACTTAGAAGGGTTTTTTCCTTTTTCCTTTTTCCCTTGGTTCATGTTTGGTGTGCATGTGAATATATATATGTACTATGTGGTGGTGAAGTTTTTCTTGTGTTTTGAATGTTGTGTTGTGTTGTTGTTGTTGAGAGAAGTGAGCAAAGCCAGAGTAGCACTCATGAGTTTTACTTTACACACAAGTTGACTTTGGACCAAATATATGCTTCTTGTTGATTTATTTGGTAAGTGGTACAATGGTACATGCAAATATGAGAAAGGACAAGAACTTTGATACTACCTAGGAATTTACACATGTTTTGGTTCTTTCATTATCTAAATTTTGACCCTTAATTTTTTTTCAAACTATCTGAAGGAAGAAAACGTGTGGGGAAAAGAAATAATAGTAGTCATACATGAATATTTTACATTCCCCTGTATGTGATTCTGACGGGTCAACCCTTAATTACATTTTACTTTAAAAAATTAATATTATTCAATTGTCTCAACAGTTTTTAATACAATGAGAAATGCGAATTATGAATTGATACTAATTTTATTATATTTTCTTCTAATTTGAATTGTTTTTCAAATACTAAATTAATATGACATAAAAATACATCATCAATGTGCAATTATTTGGAGATGGATGGTTTAATCGTTGTTTGGTTCATACATAGGAAAAATATATAGTATTGAGAATAAAGAAGTCGTATAATATTTATAAAATATGACAATGTTTAGAACTTTTTGAGATTATTCTTAAAAAAGTAAAAAAAAATTATAAATTACTTTTTTATTTTATTTTTGTTAAACAAATTTCTAGATCTCGTATCATGAGAGCACAATTTTAAAGTACATTTCTCATTAGCACTAATTTTCACTCTCTTCCCATTTATTTATTTATATAATACATATATTTCAAAATACTATTTTTTTATTAGGTGTGAAATATTTTATGGTTTTGTTGAAAATGAACGTGTCATTTAAAATAGAGAAATGATATATGATATTTGAACAAAATTATACAAGGAATTGACATCTATTACTTTTACCTTTTCTATAATTACAAAATTTCATGTTTTTCAATAACCATGTTATGTTACCCGAAAGTGAGTTTTCAAATTATTATTTGAATGTGAAAAAGAATAAATAAGACTTTCTATTTAATGTATATTTATTGTCTATTATTAATATTGTATCAGATGTTCTAGAGTTGACATAATGACATTCCACCACTTCTAATATGTCAAATCAACAAAAATTACTTTTGAATTTCAAATTTGCATTCTTTTGTATTCTTAGGTTTAATACTATATACTATATCTAACTCAGAATTAACGGTTCACAATGAACCATTTGAGATGCTTGTTTACGCTATAAACTTCACCCTAATAAACGCCCTATATTATATACATAATTTTGCATTATACGTCAAATCTCCAAACAATTTCACACACTGTCAAATTTTGTTATGATATTTTTAAGTTTTGATTTATTTTTCTTTCATTATTTAAATTAATAAGTGTTCATTTTTATCCCTCTCATTAACTCTTTCATAAAATTCAGCTTCTTTTTATTTTATTTTTACAAAGAATAATTCAATCCAAAAATCTCAAACTTGAATCCTTTTTGCTTCTCTAATTATTACGAGTTGATTTACCAAGAAAAAGTAGGACGCATAAGAAAATAGAGAATAAGAAAAGTATATTATGCATGTTGAGTAAACGATACTGCCATCAATTAATAAAAAAACTAATAACTTTTATATTGCCTTCTCTATTGTTATAATTGCATTTTCTTACAATATAAAAATTTAATAAATTATTTTATCTTTAAAATGGTTAGGGAAGAAAAAACAATAGTTAATTTTTTTAAAAGATTTTTCAAAAGATAAATATGAGTAAACGATATGATGTAAAGATATACAAGTTTAAAAGTATTTTCACAAAATATAATATAAATGTATAATAGAAACAGTAATGAAGGTTCTTTTTTACACATGTTGACTAAAACTAGATTACTATTCATGCTACAACAGAACTTCAAAAATATTTTACTATAAATAAAATAAAACGTATATAAATTTTTGTACTGTTATTTTGAATTACACGAGTACATATATAATATCACTTTTTTTTATCTTCTAGATGATTTAAAACACAAGTATTTTTTTTACACCAAGTTACTTTTATGATGAGAGTTTAATTACTCTTATCAGGGAATTATCCTCTTTATCTCCTTGTGAGATAAAAAAAACAAGTATTTTATGATACTAAATTACTTTTGTAATGAGAGTTTGATGACTCTTATAAAAGTAAATAGTCATTTATTATATTAAAATATTTTGGATAAAAAAACATTAGTACATAAAATTTGATTGAGTTATGGTAAAAAAATATATGAAATAAGCATGTCGTTAGGGGTGGCAAAACGGGTTGGGCCCAACGGGCCAGCCCGTCAGCCCGTGCTAAAAGGAACGGGCTGGGTTGAAGATTTCAACCCGTCAGCCCGTTCTGGCCCGTCCCGTCCAGCCCGTCAACTTGACGGGCCAAAGTACGGGCTG